>Ga0302288_1001146_pt1 | contig 17716 bp, 13 predicted proteins | sample III_Fen_N1_1_FD_194549 | JGI IMG/M metagenome (GOLD analysis project Ga0302288, IMG submission 194549) | Peat permafrost microbial communities from Stordalen Mire near Abisko, Sweden - III_Fen_N1_1 | ecosystem: Environmental > Terrestrial > Soil > Wetlands > Permafrost | place: Sweden: Abisko...
ATTTGTAGTATAAATAATTTATGGGGAAAAAGAAGAAATATAGTGATAAAGAGTTGTTGTTGAGCATTGATTTTGATGATTTTAAGTCAGATGTAAAACCAACTGTAAATTCGGTTATAAAAACCAATAAACTTCAAATAGTAAAAAGCAAAAAACAGGTGTTGAGTAAAAATCAACAGAACTTCAATAAGCTGATAAAAAAAATAGATACTCTTGAAAAGCAAATTGCTGATACAAAAAAACTTGCTTTTGAGTTAACAATTGCTTTTACAAAAGAAATATCACCTGTTCAGAAAACGTTAGGAAAAGCATATTTTGAGTTCGCCACTATACTTGATAGTTATGTTCAAAATATAAAACTAACTAAAAGGCAAAATGATGATTTTGAAAATCATATTATGGACTTGTTCAATATAGCGTTGACTTACACTGAACCTAATGAACAGGAAGAGGCTTTATACAATAAATACGGTAATGTTTCTTACAAAGAAATGTTGGAAGTTGAAAAACTCGATTTATTTGAGCAGTTTCGTGATTTTATGGAAGATGAAATGGGGGTAGATGTAGGCGATATGGATTTTGATGTGTCAAACGAAGAAGAAGCCCGTAAGTATGCCGAGAAACTAAAGGAACAATTCGATAAAAAGAATCAGGAAGAGGAAGAGATAGAACAGAATAAGAAAAAAACAAAAAAACAAATAGAAGAAGAGCAAAAACAAAAGTTAGAAGATGAATTGTCAAAAAAATCGCTTCGTTCGATCTATATTTCACTCGCTAAAATGCTTCATCCCGATACGGAAATAAATGAAGAACAAAAAGCAGAGAAGACCGAATTGATGAAAAAAGTGACTGTTGCCTATGATCAAAAAGATCTGGCCACTTTGTTGAAACTGGAAATGGAATGGGTGAACCGGACAGCGGACGATTTACAAAAGCTCACGGATGGAAAATTAAAACTATATAACAAAGTATTGAGCGAGCAAGCCGAAGATTTAGAGGATGAATTATTTCAACTTAAAATGAACCCTGCATATTCAAATGTTTCTGAATTCCTTGATTATTCTTCTAAGTATGCTCATACTTTATTGAAGACTCAAAAGAAAGAAATTCTTTCTGAATTGGAAGGTGTTAAATCAAAACAACTCATTTTTCAAAAGAAGACGAAGCCCAAATCGGTTTTAATAAAATACCTGGAGGAAGTATCAGTATTAGATGATGACTTCGATGAGATTGATGAATATGATGTTTTTGGTTATGAAGGAGTAGGTGAAGATGATGTTTTTGGGGAAATGCTTTACAATCTGATGTCTGGTAAAAAAATAAGAAAGTAAAATAATAGGAGTTAAATATCAGTTAGAAAGTGTTTTATTGTGAAGAGGAAAATCTACCAACAAAAAAAAGAAGAAAGAGAAAACGCATAACCACAAAAGTCACAAAAGAAAGATAAGAAAAGAGAATAACACAGAACTACAAATCACAAAAGTTTATATATAGTTTTTAGCGATGACAACAATCAAAAAGAACACAAAAAGAATGTCTTAGAACAACATGCGTATTTTGTAAAAAATTATTCTTTTGTTTTCTTTTGTGACTTTTGTGGTTTGTATTTTTTGTCTTCACACAAAAACCAGTTGCCCAAAATATGTAAACTGAAATTCGTGTAATTAGATTTAAATTCGTATAATTCGTTTTTGAAATGGCAAAGATATTAGTAATTGATGATGAGCGCAGTATTCGAAATACGCTGAAAGATATTCTGGAATTTGAAAAACATCAGGTCGCGACGGCTGAAAATGGAAAGCAAGGAATGGAAGCGGCACAAAATAGTGTTTTCGATTTGATTTTTTCGGATATTAAAATGCCTGAGATGGACGGAATAGAATTGCTTGTCCATTTACACGAATATAGCATTGAAGCACCTATCGTAATGATTTCAGGACATGGAAACATAGAAACTGCTGTTGAATGTATAAAAAAAGGGGCATTTGATTTTATCGAAAAGCCCATTGATTTAAACCGGTTACTTGTAACAGTACGGAATGCACTCGAACGGAATAACCTGGTGGCCGAATCGAAAACATTAAAAAAGAAGGTGGCTAAAAAGCTTCAAATGGTGGGACTGTCACCAGCCATCGAGAAAGTCAGGAAGATGATTGAAAGGGTTGCTCCAACCGATGCAAGGGTACTGATTACCGGTGATAACGGAACAGGAAAAGAAATTGTAGCCAGGTTACTTTTTGAGCAAAGCAACAGGTCGGATGCCGCCTATGTAGAAGTGAACTGTGCTGCCATTCCTTCCGAATTGATTGAAAGCGAATTGTTCGGACATGAAAAAGGGGCTTTTACTTCGGCTATAAAACAACGGATCGGAAAATTTGAACAGGCTGACGGAGGAACTATATTTTTGGATGAGATAGGCGATATGAGTCTTTCGGCACAAACCAAGGTGCTCCGTGTCCTGCAGGAAAATGAACTGACACGGGTAGGCAGCGATAAAGTCATTAAAGTCAATGTCAGGGTTATAGCTGCTACCAATAAGAACCTTAAAAAGGAAATTGAAAATGGTAATTTTCGTGAAGATTTATTCCACCGGTTGAATGTCATACCTATCCATGTCCCTGCACTTGAAGAGCGCAAAGAGGATATTCCATTGTTAGTCACTCATTTTTGTGAATTGATTTGCAGTGATCAGGGAATTCACCCTAAAGATTTTGATGATACAGCCATTGAATCGCTTATAGAACGGCCGTGGACAGGAAATATCCGTGAGCTTCGGAATATGGTGGAGAGGTTGATTATTTTAGGAGGTACTACCATTACCAGGGAAGATATTGAAATGTTCGGATAAAGCGAAATAAAAAATGCCGGTAAATTTTATATTTACCGGCATTTTTTATTTCGCTTTTTACACGTTAAACCTGAAGTGCATAATATCGCCATCCTGCACTACGTATTCTTTTCCTTCCACGTACATTTTACCGGCCTCTTTACAGGCTGCTTCCGAGCCCAAAGTCGTAAAATCAAGATATTTAATTACCTCAGCGCGGATAAAGCCTTTTTCGAAATCGGTGTGAATCACACCTGCACATTGAGGTGCTTTCCATCCTTTTTCAAATGTCCAGGCTCGTACTTCCTGTACACCGGCAGTAAAATAAGTCTGTAGTGCTAATAAATGGTATGCTGCCCTGATCAGGCGGGATACACCCGATTCTTCCAGTCCTACTTCTTCAAGGAACATTTGACGTTCCTCGTAGGTATCCAGTTCAGCAATATCAGCTTCAGTAGCGGCTGCGACAACCAAAATCTCCGCATTCTCATCTGTTATGGATTTTCTGACAGCATCAACATAGGCATTCCCGTTTTTAGCTGAAGCTTCATCTACATTGCAAATATACATTACCGGTTTATCGGTTAATAAAAACAAGTCTTTTACAAGTTTCTTATCCAAAGGGTCCAGTATCACTGTACGGGCCGATTTACCCTGTTGTAAGGCAGCACGGTATTTAACTAAAATATCATAGATTGTTTTAGCAGTCTTGTCACCTCCGGTCTGCGCCTGTTTCTGTATTTTTGTAATACGGCTATCCACTGTTTCAAGGTCTTTCAACTGCAACTCTGTATCAATAATTTCTTTATCACGAACAGGATTGATACTTCCATCAACATGAGTAATATTATCATCATCAAAACAACGCAATACATGTAAAATGGCATTTGTTTCGCGGATATTGGCCAAAAACTTATTGCCTAATCCTTCGCCTTTACTGGCTCCTTTTACGAGTCCGGCAATATCGACAATCTCTACTGTTGTTGGGACGATATTTTTCGGATGAACAAGTTCGGATAATTTATTTAACCGGTCATCGGGTACGGTAATGACACCGACATTGGGTTCAATAGTACAAAAAGGAAAGTTTGCAGCCTGAGCTTTAGCATTTGATAAACAGTTGAATAAAGTAGATTTACCTACATTTGGTAAACCGACAATACCACATTGAAGAGCCATGGTTTTTTAGTTTGAAGTTTGAAAAGTTTGAAGTTCCGATAAACCGGAATGTCGCATACTCCATTTGAAAAGTTTATATGAATAAACAGTTCATCATTTTCGGAGTGCAAAGGTACAAAAAATAATGGAGGGAAGCTTATCCCTCTGCCACAATATGTTATTATATTGAACCAAGAACCAAGAACCAAGACTGAATATGCTATAGTTTAAGATTTTGAAATTTATTATGTCAGATTAAATTACTCGTTGTATATAATCTTTTGGGTAACTGATTCGATAACAGTATGTGTTAATTGGTAATTTCAGGGTTGTTCTTATCTCAGAAGGATTGCGTTGCTATTGTAGCAATATTTTTTTATTTTGATTATTTTGACACTATATCACTGAAATGAAATCATTCATCCATTTACTTTATAGTTAAATTGTCCAAAAAATAAATTTTCACAAAAGAAAGTAGTGTTATGTTAAGCCTAAAATGTCGTACGTTATAGGGTAGCGTCTAACCCCCCGATAGCTCCCGATAGCTATCGGGACGGGATCTTTTACGGTTTGACGCATTGCTATCAAATCGACATAACTTGATTAACAAAATACTAGCAGAATTGATCTGTTTAAAATAAGGGAATAAGGGTGGGTTATGGGTTGTCTGGTTTTCTACTAAGGGTAAAAAAAACAAAAATAAGGGTTTGAATATAAATGATTTACAGATTTTTTGACTCTACGCATAAGTAATAGTATTAAAGTCAGTCTAAAATGTTCTACAATCCATTCTACAATCCAAAATAATCTAGATGATCAGTGCAGCGTCTAACCCCCCGATAGCTATCGGGATCATTAACGGTTTTACGCATTACTAACTAATCGACATATCTTGATTAACATAACAGTAGTATAATTATTCCTTTCCTTTAACTGAAAAATAATTGAGAACAAATTTGAATTTCAATGCCATTATCTCATTAGTAATTACAGTATTAATCCATTCAGGTAATTCTGTTTCCTCAATTACCCAAAGAAGTGCTTCTAACTTTGTGGCATTTTCTTCCTGATCAATTAAAGCAATAAAAAGTAGAAGGTAATTCAGATATTCAATTTCATACAAGGAAGTCCGGTCGCCAAAAATACGTGAATATGTAGGAATTGAATCCTTATATTCTTCGGGTATTTTTCCTCCATTAATCCGGGCTATAGAATACTGTAACCTGAAAATATGATAATCGGGAAACCTTTTAATATTATCTACTATTAAATCCATGGCTTCTTCCTCTTTATTATATCCCTGCAAAAGCATAAGTTCAAGTAAACGAACTGCCGGAATATCACCTGTTATCTTTTTAAGCTCCGTAACCTTTTTACTTGCTTTTTTTGTGTTGTCATTTGACAGGTTATAAGCTTTGATAAACAGGTTCGTTATTTTATCCGTAATAACAAGATTGTCTGGTTCTACACCCCAAAGTTCAAATGGTATTTCCTCAATCGGCAATATTTCAACATCCAGATTGTCAACATATGCAATATTATAATCGTCAACCAAATCAGTATCAACCAAATCATTAAACCCCGAAGCTATAAGGTTTTTTAATTTTTTATGATCTACCTTATCCATATTTTTCATCGAGTCCAATAATTGATGAAACAACACTTGCTTTTCTTCAAAAGTCAGTTTACTAAATTCATCCTCCTCCTCATTAAGGTACAGATTTTTTTCTTCAATTTCTTCATATTCCACCGGTGTAATAAAGTCATAATTTCCTTTCCCTACTTCACGTTCTAATTGTGCGATAATCCGGTTAGATTCCAGTTCGCTTTTGACATAGAGCGGTTTTCCATTTTTACCACACTCAATTTCTATCAATTCCACCTCGTCGGTATCCTCTTCCAGAATATATCTGGCAACAGAAAAATCTTTATGAGGATTAAATCCCAGTTCCTTTGCAAATTCAAGACCGGCATAAACAATATTATGTGCCAACTCATAGGATATAGATATCAAATCCAGGTTACCATTTGAGGTAATCGTTCTTCTATACTCAGGTTCTGACACATTAAACAGGTAATGAGCATCTTTCACCCCCAAACAATTCAGATCTACCAGATATAACCCTAACGTAATATTGCCATTTGTATGCTTCCTTGCCACTGACACTGACGCCATTTTGCCAAATTCCCAATCTTCATTTACCATACATTCAAACACAGGCAGGTTGCGTGCTTTCTGAAGGATATAATTCTCCGGGCTCAATTGCTGAATTTGTTGTGTTTGTTTTTTCTTTGCCATTTTGCGTAATAATTACTAAGGTTCTATAATAAAAAATGATTTACAAATTACAACTAAAAGAGTTTAAAGAGGTTGAAGTTTGAAGAGTTTCGGGTCCTGTAGTCTTTTGTTTTTTTTTACTCTTTAGTCGCACTCCCACAAATTCAGGAGCGAGGAATGAGGAATGAGGAACGAGTGGGAGGGCGACTTCGGGTTTGACAGTCGCCCTCCCACTTATTCTTCAACTGATCATTCTGTAAAGATCTTCATGCTTCTACGACCAAACTATTCTGTAAATACAGAAGTGGGAGTGCGACTATTGCGGAACTCATCAAACCTTTCAAACTTCAAACGTCTTTCCCTTTTAGTCGCACTCCCACATCTATGGCACAATCGTTCTGCAATCAAGACCAATTGGGAGGGCGACTGGGTTTAACTTCAAACTCTTCAAACTTCAAACTTTTCATACTCCCTTTCCCCATATATCTTCAATCACTTTCGGGAAATGCTCATATTCCAATGCATGCACTTTCTCAGCAATCATATCAGGTGTATCGGTTGGCATTATAGGACAGGTTGCCTGAAAGATAATGCTTCCTTCATCATAATTGTTGTTTACGTAATGGATGGTGATGCCCGATTCGGCTTCACCGGCTTCGGCTACGGATTCATGTACCCGCATGCCGTACATTCCTTTGCCACAGTGCTTTGGAAGCAAAGCGGGATGGATATTAATGATTTTATCTGGGAAGGCAAGTATTAAAGTTTGTGGAATTTTGAGTAGGAAGCCAGCCAAAACGATGTAATCAATGTTATATTCAGTGAGCAGTATCCTGATTTTTTCTCCGTCGGTGAAATCTTCACGCGAAAAGGTAAAAGATGGTATTGCCAGTTTCTTTGCCCGGCTATGCACAAAGGCATCTGATTTGTTGGAAACTATCAGTGGAAAGCTGAAATTTGGATTCTGTGAAAAATAGTGAACTATATTTTCAGCATTAGAACCGGAACCGGAAGCGAAAAGAGCTATTTTTAAAGACATGTTATTTGGTTATTATTGCACAAAATCAGGTTTAATGTGCAAAAGAAGTATTTTTTTTCGACAAATACGAGGTTATGTCGAGAAAATTTCTTTCCTTTGCACCGCAAAATTATAAAACAATTTCTATTTATAAACTTAAAAACAAAAATTATGTCAGAAGTAGAAGCTAAAGTAAAAGCAATTATTGTAGATAAATTAGGCGTTGAAGAAGCAGATGTAACTCCAACAGCTAGTTTCACGAACGATCTTGGTGCTGATTCACTGGATACTGTAGAATTGATTATGGAATTCGAAAAAGAATTCGGCATTTCTATCCCAGACGAACAAGCAGAAAAAATAGCTACTGTAGGCGATGCAATCGCACACATCGAAGCTTTACAAAAATAAACTTACTCCCTAATTAATTATGGAATTGAAAAGAGTTGTAGTAACAGGTTTAGGTGCAATTACTCCTGTGGGATCTTCCATCCCTGAAATGTGGGAGAATATCCTGAATGGAGTAAGCGGAGCCGGACCTATTACGCATTTCGATGCTTCTAAATTTAAAACAAAATTTGCATGTGAGGTCAAGGATTTTGATCCGTTGAAATACTTCGACCGGAAAGAAGCACGCAAACTGGACCGATATGCACAATTTGCCATTGCCGCTGCAAAAGAGGCTTTGGAAAATAGTGGGGTAGATTTAGATAAAATTGACAAAGATGAAGTAGGTGTTATTTTTGCTGCAGGTATTGGTGGTATTGGAACTTTCGAACAGGAAATCGGATACTATTACGCAAATATTGAGCAGGGACCAAAATTTAATCCTTTCTTTATTCCTAAAATGATATCGGATATTGCCGCCGGTCAGATTTCCATCATATACGGTTTCCGTGGACCAAATTATTCAACTGCTTCGGCATGTGCTTCTTCAACGAATGCTATTATCGATGCTTTTAATATTCTTAGGTTAGGAAAAGCCAATATGATTTTGACAGGAGGTGCCGAAGCAGCCATTACACCGGGAGGCGTTGGAGGTTTTAATGCACTTACAGCATTATCAACCCGCAATGATGATCCGAAAGGAGCTTCCCGTCCATTCAGCAAAAGCCGCGATGGTTTTGTAATGGGTGAAGGTGCAGGATGTCTAATCCTTGAAGAACTGGAACATGCCATTGCACGTGGTGCCAACATTCTTTGTGAAGTTGTCGGAGGAGGTATGTCTGCCGATGCTTATCATTTGACAGCCACTCATCCCGAAGGCATAGGTGCTATTCTGGTGATGAAACGTGCATTGAAAGATGCAGGTTTGAATCCTGAAGATATAGATTATATTAATGTTCACGGTACATCTACTCCTGTAGGTGACATTTCTGAATCGAAAGCGATTAAAAATGTGTTTGGTGAAGATGCATTCAAACTGAATATCAGCTCAACAAAATCAATGACCGGGCACATGTTAGGTGCAGCCGGTGCAGTTGAAGCTATTATTTCTGTTCTGTCTGTTGTAAACGATATCGTTCCTCCAACCATTAATTTCACCCCCGGCGATGAAGATCCTGACATTGATTACAATCTTAATTTTACCTTTAATAAATCTCAAAAACGTACTATTGATGCTGCATTGTCCAACACCTTCGGGTTTGGTGGCCATAACGCAAGTGTAATTGTAAAGAAATACAAAAAGTAAGTTTGTGATTAAAAATATCCTACGTAAAATAAGGCTCCTTTCGAATGCTCGAAAAGAGCCTTATTTTTTATTTTATAAAGTATTGGGATTTTATCCTGATAAAATTGAATTCTATCAACTGGCTGTCCGGCATAAATCAGTCTCTATCCTTACCGACGATGGGCACCAGTTGAGTAATGAACGCCTTGAATTTCTGGGTGATGCCGTCCTCAATTCGGTTGTTACCGATATTCTTTATCATCGATACGAAAATCAACAGGAAGGTTTCCTGACAAATACACGATCGAAAATTGTAAAACGCGATTCGTTGAACCTGCTGGCCGTCGAAATTGGTCTTGATAAAATGGTCAAGGTAACAAAGTATGTAAATGCACATACCAATAATAATATCTACGGGAATGCACTTGAAGCAATCATGGGAGCTATTTACCTTGACTATGGTTATAAACAATGTAAGAAATTTGTTGAACTGCGATTGATACGGACTTTTATCGATTTGGACAAAATAGCTGAGAACGAAGTGAATTTTAAATCGAAACTGATTGAATGGTGCCAGAAAAACCGTCTTGAACCAGAATTTATTTTACTGGAAGAAATATTAAGCAAATCGAATAAGCACAGATTTCAAACCAGCCTGGTGATTAATGGTAAAACCATTTGTGAAGCAACCGGTACCAGTAAAAAAGAGTCGCAACAACTGGTGTCACAGATAGCATGTCAACTGATAATATCAAATCCTGATTTTTTAAAAGACCTTTTACAGGATCCTTCCCAAATTAGCATCCTTCCTGAAAATAATTTGCCGGAAATAAATGATTAAATCGCTATAAACTAAACGTTAAGTGGGTTTCTGCTGCACAATTACTCCAAAATTGTGTACCATTTTTGTGTTTTATATCTATCTTTGTTCCCGAAATATCTTTTTGTTTTTTAATATACATACTATGGAAAACCTTCATTTTTCTCAATTGATATTTGCTCAGGCAAAAAAATATGGCGACAAAACAGCGATGTATTATCGTGAAGAACTTACCGACAACTGGCATGAAATTTCATGGACTTCATATGCCGCTCAGGTATTATCAATTGCAAAAGCTTTTATAGAATTAGGTGTTGTAGAACACCAACGCATAGCCCAGTTTTCACAGAATAAAGCTGAAAATCTGATTATCGACTTTGCAATCTATGCTAACCGTGCTATTATGGTACCGCTATATGCCACTTCTACGGCACCACAAGTAGAATTTATAGTGAATGATGCCCGGATAGAAATTATATTTGTCGGTGATCAACAGCAATATGATGTGGCCCTTGAAGTACTGCACAATTCAAAATATTTAAAACAGATTATTGCTTTTGATAAAAATGTTGTTTTTGCCGACTCAGGAAATTCCATGTATTATGCCGATTTTCTCAAAATGGGTGAAAAGTCGACGAAACATTTTGAGGTAGAGCACCGGCAAAATGAAGCTGTTGATAGCGATTTAGCCTGTATTTTATATACTTCGGGAACCACAGGTAATCCAAAAGGAGTGATGATGCCTCATTCATGCTTCAATGAAACATTGCGTATTCATTCTCTGAGAATTACCAGTTTAACAGACAAAGACACCTCAATTGCATTTCTTCCGCTTTCACATGTCTTTGAACGTACCTGGTGCTATTATTGTATATACAGAGGGGCAACCATTTATATCAACCAAAGGCCTACTGAAATTCAACAAACGATTAAAGATGTCAGGCCCACCCTAATGTGTGCCGTACCACGATTCTGGGAGAAAGTGTATGCTGGTGTACAGGAAAACTTATCTAAATTTTCCCCATTCATGTTGGGAGTTGTTACCTGGGCTCTGGCAGTTGGAAAGAACTATAATATTGATCATTTGAGAATCGGAAAGCAACCTGATTTATTCCTTAAACTGAGATATCAACTTGCTGATAAACTTATTTTCTCAAAAGTGAAACAAACATTGGGGATTGAAAATGCCAATATATTGCCTGTTGCCGGTGCAAAACTTTGTGACGAGATCACGTTGTTTTTCAAAAGTATCGGAGTGCCTCTGATTTATGGCTACGGGTTGACCGAAAGTACGGCAACGGTGTCCTGTTATGAATATACAGGGTATGAAATAGGTACGGTCGGTTCCATTTTGCCGGATGTGGAAGTGAAAATAGGGGAAGACAATGAAATTTTACTGAAAGGAAAAACTATTTTTCCCGGGTATTATAACAATCCCGAGGCAAATGCACTGGCATTTACTGCCGATGGGTGGTTCAAAACAGGTGATGCCGGGATTATAAAAAACAATAATATTATCATGACCGAACGGATTAAAGATCTGTTTAAAACGTCAAACGGAAAATATATTGCCCCTCAGGAAATTGAAACCAGGTTATGTCTGGATAAATACATCGAACAGGTGGCTGTTATAGGAGATGAACGAAATTATGTCACTGCTATCATTGCACCGTCTATTCCTGCCCTTGAAGAGTATGCCGGAATGAATAAAATAGCCTATGATTCGATTGATGAATTATTTAAATCAAAAGCAATAACTGACTTTTTACAAACCCGCATAGCTCTTCAACAAAAGGGAATGGCCAATTATGAACTGATTAAACGATTTATATTAATCAAAAAAAGTTTTACCATTGAAACAGGCGAATTAACCAATACATTAAAAATCCGAAGGACTGTGATCATGCAAAAATACAAATCACAAATTGAAGAAATGTACTCTAATTAAGGTTAAATAATAGTTTTCTGTAATAAATGAGTTTATTTACATGTTTAATAACATAAATTTCGTATATTTGTACCGATAAGTTTACGAAATACAACTTTACAAACCAAACTATTATGTTATCAGAAAAAATTGGAAACAATGCCGGACTTATTTGGTCGGCACTTGAAGACGGTGAATTGAATGTGAAAGCCATAAAGAAAGCTACAAAGCTTACAGAAAAAGATCTGAATTTTGCTCTTGGATGGTTAGCCCGTGAAGGAAAGGTAAAATTTAATGAAGTAGAAGGCGAGCTATTTATTAGCTTGTAAAATTTAAATGGAATAAAGTTAAGGAATATTATTCCGTAACTTTACCAGACATTAAACAGAATAAAAAAAAGACCGTTTCATTTTGAAACGGCCTTTTTTTATTCTGCATAATTGATTTTACTCAGTATCCAGTGCCCGAGAGAGTAATCACTTTTTCCGGAGTCAGTCCTCCTCCCGAAATAGTTAATAGCGCTGAATGATTTCCGGTTGAAGTTGGTAAATAAGTAATCGTTACTGAACATCCACCTGTTCTGTTTGCAGCATTTTTTGTCACGCTATCTGCCGAAACAGTAAACAGGTCAGCATTGATGCCGGTCACAGCAAGACTTAAATTGCTTACCAGATCTGTGGTCTGAATATTGATTGTTTTGATATTGCTGACAGTTAGTTTAGTTGCAGGGAATGAAATCGCATTGTCAATCTTACCAACATAGATAACAGGTGAATTTGGTCCGATTGTAGCTGACCCGCTTAAGCTTATGTCTGTTGTAGTTAATCCCGGGTTTGAAATTTCCAGTTGATCTGTTTGCGTTCCTGTTAAAATGGGATTATAACGGACCTGTATAGTTCCGTTGATAGTTCCTTCTGATGGTGCTATACTTATTCTTTTACTCCATAAACTATCTGTTGGCAGTTTTAAATCAAAATTAATGCTGTCATGTAAGTTCAGATTTAAATTCCCTGTCAGGTTCTTTGCATTGACCTGTATACTTTGTAATACTGAAGGAGTTCCCAGAAAAGTAGTGAAGTCTGTAAAACTTCCTGTTGAGGAGAGGAAGGGAAACATAAAATTAAAAGTGATATCAATTGCGGTTTTATTAATGTTGCTTATTCCCCGGTTAATATCCGTTCCAGTCCATGTAAGAGGTGAAAATGATCCGGTGGTGAAGGCAGTACCCGGAGTTGTCAATGAGCCACTTAGAGGTTGCAAATATATATGCATATGGCTTGCAGCAGTTTGTGTTGTGCCGTTGTAATTATTAGGAGTGTTGTTCGTCCATGCAGTATGATTGTAATCAATATGCCAGATACACATTCCTTCAGCAGGTAAATAAGTGTCCCAGCCTGTTTGTTTTCGATATTCCAATATGAAAAACTCATTTGGGGCCGGGTTACTTGCAACTAAATTATGGGGAGTTGCCGAAAGTAAAAAGGCCTGATTCGATGTATTTGCAGGTATGGTAATATTTTGTGAAAGCGGATTCAACCTCAGGGTTGCTGTAACATTTTCCTGTTCGGGAGTTAGCCAGCCCAGAAAGAACCTGTCATAAGCCGAATAAACAGGTGGTGTTCGGCCAAGATTTGAATAATTGCCAATATCCATAATACTCCAGCTGCCCAGAGTGGGATAAGATTGATTCGCTGTATCGTAATAATCAGGTAGTCCTAATACGTGTCCGAATTCGTGGCAGAAAGTCCCGACCCCACACATCATGGCACCAGCTTTACTCCTTAATTCAGATGTACAGGCATAATCCATTACTCTTTTCCCATTGAAAGTGACAGAGGCCACTGTACCCGTATAATTGTTATTCAACGGGAAGATCGACTGTGGATAAATACTCCAACGATGTGGCCAGATTGAATTTGCCGAACCTCCTTCAGCTTCATTATGCCCTGCATAATAAATAAATACATTGTCGACAACTCCATCATTGTTTGAGTCGTAGGGCGAAAAATCCAACCCTGCCTTGTTTGCCGCTGTACAGGCATCAACCACCATTTGGACCGCATTTACATCATTTTCACTCGCATCATTCGCACCATAAAATGTCATAGTATGGGGTAAAGTTACGGGGCCAAATACATTAAAATCAGGATTAAATTTACCGTATGAGCTTGCCATAAAGTAATCGCGCGCAGATCCTGTTCCACCGTTGTCACTGTACCCGGTCTGGTTTAATAAATTTGAATATGCTGCCTGAGGCGAAGGAGTTACAAAAACAGTATCAGAGAAATTAACCAGTATAACAATTGATTTTGGGTAACCTGCCAAAGGGAATACTTTCTGAGGAACACTAAGAGTACTCACCTTTTTAATCCGTGATGGAGTACTGTTTATCTTTTGACGAATAGTTGACTGATTTACTCTTTTTAAAAACTGCAATTCTATCCCTGTTCTTTTTGAAGCATTGTGTGCTATGTATTCACTTTCAACAACTTCACCCGCAGCATTAAACATGGCATAAGTCAAAAATCCTTTTGCATTCGTTTTTAGGTTATACCCATCTTCGGTTGTTTGATAGTGATGAAATTCATCACCGTGTAAAAGAATGGTAAGTGAAGTTCCATCAGGTTGTGTAACCGTTATCGGAAACGGATAAGCTTTCACTGCATAAACTGAAATGAATCCCAGTTGACCGAATAATACAATGATAAGAACCTTTAGGTTTATTCTATTCATGGGATAATTGTTTAATAATGTAAAAGTAAACATATAAACTGTTATATGCAATGATAGTTTTTAAATCTAAAGAAATAATGGAATAAATTCAAAATTGTGTGTGCTATCTATTTAACAAACATGTCAATTATTTATCCTCATTACTTACAGCCTTCTTTTAAGTAAAGAATCATGACATATTTTCAGTTGAATCAAAATAATAGGATGTATAATCAGGTGTTTTATTTAATTGAATATTAGAAATATCTGATGATTGATACTAAAAATTGCCTAACCTATAAATAAACAGATACTGTCCAAATGTCATTAACCTATTGAACTGTAGAGACATAATGTCATTTTTACTCATTTGGTATTTATTTTGCTCCGGAAGTTTCAACCAAATTAAAAAATGTCTAATTTTAAAAATGGAGGATTAAACTATGTCACTTGTAAGATTTTCAAATCAGATCCCTTCGGTGTTTGACCGTTTGTTTGAAGGCGATTTATTCGATTGGTCAAACCGCAACTTTTCTTTGACAAATACAACGCTGCCTTCGGTCAATATCATGGAAAATACCGATGAGTTTAAAGTAGAAGTAGCTGTACCTGGTTTTGATAAAGGTGATTTCAAAATCGAATTGAATCATGACGTACTGACTATTTCATCAGAAAAACAAATTGAAAACGAATCAAAAGAAGATGAACATTTCAGTAAACGGGAGTTTAGTTATCAGTCGTTCACCCGTTCATTTACATTGCCCCATACGGCCGATAGTGAACGTATTGATGCAAGTTACGACAAAGGTATTTTGCACGTCAACATTCCTAAAAGAGAAGAGTCGAAGCCAAAACCTTCACGGATGATAGAAATCAAATAAACAATTCAGGTACATCCGGAGTTATAAAGGGAGCAAATATTTGCTCCCTTTATTTTAAACGTCTTAATTTTCAGAGTATTTCTTGTGTTTTGTAAAGTGTAACTATGTCAAAGTTTCTGTAAGTCCCGATTTGTATATTCTCTCCCTAATGGAAGGGCATTAATCGTGATTAAAGGTTTTAAAAATCATAGCTTTATTAGAATATCTGATAGATTATTTTGTGAATCAAAAAAGAATGTTTTCCTTTGCAGCTTAAAATTAATTTAATTTATAACCATAATTAATCCTTTATGAAACAGTTCTTAAAATTTACGTTGGCTACAATTGTTGGAGTTATTATTACTTCGATTCTTCTTGTGCTCATATTCTTTGCTGTCATTGGTGCAGTAGCAGGTGCCAGCGACTCAGCCACAGTGCTGAAACAGAATTCTGTGTATGAATTGAATCTGGATGGAACTCTGATCGACCGGTCAAAGGATGATCCTTTTACAGGAGTATTAAGTCAGGCTTTTGGAAAACCAACCGAAAATTCAATCGGTCTGGATGATGTTCTATCCAATATCAAAAAAGCAAAGAACGATGAAAATATCGTCGGAATATACCTCAAAGGAGGTTCTCTGTCGGGTGGCATAGCTTCCATTAAAGAAATACGGAATGCGTTGATCGATTTTAAAAAATCAGGAAAATTTATTGTAGCCTATGCCGACAATTATTCACAACGAGTGTATTACCTGGTATCTGTTGCCGATAAGATATTATTAAATCCACAAGGTATGCTCGAATTGAAAGGGCTTTCTGCTCAAACCATGTTCTTTAAAAAGACCCTCGACAAATTGGGAATTGAAATGCAGATTGTGAAAGTAGGGACATTTAAATCAGCAGTCGAACCCCTTATTATGACGAAGATGAGTGATGCCAACCGCCTGCAGGTAAGTGTATTCATGAATTCAATCTGGAATACTATCCTGAAAGATGTTTCTGTTTCGCGTAAGATCCCCTTTGAAAAACTCAATATGTATGCGGATGAAATGATGATGTTCCAACCTACGGAGAAAGCAAAACAATATGCGTTGGTCGATTCATTGGTATACATTGAACAGGTAGACAGCATTTTGAAAAAGTGTGATAAGAAATTAAAGAAAGGGGATAATCTTGTTTTTGTAAAACAATCGGCTATGAACAAAGTGGCGGATACAAATAAGTACGACAAAAACAAAGTGGCCATCATCTATGCAGTAGGCGAAATTACTGATGAAGATGGCGAAGGTATCGTTTCCAAAGACCTGGTAAAAACTATTGATGATATTGCCAAAGATGACAAGGTAAAAGCGGTTGTTTTCCGTATCAGTTCCCCGGGTGGCAGTGCCTACGGTTCCGAGCAGATCTGTCATGCCATCACTCTGCTTAAAGCCAAAAAACCGGTGATCGTTTCAATGGGTGATTATGCAGCTTCAGGGGGATATTATATAGCCTGCATGGCTGACAAGATTGTTGCACAACCTAATACAATTACCGGATCTATTGGTATTTTCGGAGTAATCCCTAATATAAGCGGATTGAATGAAAAGCTGGGCATAACTTATGATGGCATTAAAACAAACAAAATGAGTGATGCCATATCCATTAACCGTGCCTTTACTCCTGATGAACGAAACCTGATGCAAAACTATGTGAACCGTGGATACGAACTCTTTGTAAAACGCTGTGCAGAAGGTCGTAAGATGAAGCCGGAGCAAATTAAAGCAATTGCAGAAGGACGTGTATGGACAGGGGAAGATGCTCTGAAAATAGGGTTGGTGGATAAGATCGGCGGATTGAATGATGCTATTAAAATGGCAGTGGACAAAGCAAAACTGAAATCGTATAATGTCAGCGAATATCCCGAAAAGGAAGACTTTGCCACCAAGATCATGAAGAATTTTAGCAAAGACATACAGACAAGCCTGTTGAAATCGCAACTTGGCGATCAGTACAATGCGTTCCAGCAAATAAAGAATCTGGGTCGGATCAACGGCATTCAGGCACGTATGTCCTACGACCTGATTATTCAGTAAGAAACGGATATTCAATAAATCATCTTTCGAAAGAGAGGCCAAGCAATATGTTTAGCCTCTCTTTCTGTCATTGGAACAGTTCAAAAGGATCTATTCATTGTTTAATCTGCAAGAAATAAATAATAATCACATAGTCACAAAGAGCACATAGATCTATTATTTTAATGGTTATCAGCGACTTTTTCAAAGTTCTAAACTTTGGAAAAGTTTTAAGGGATATAATATAAATCGATTGTCCCTTTAAAACGGAAAATTGATAGAACGATATAAAATATCGTTTTATATTATAGGATTTTAAATAAATAATCTGTAGTTTTGTAGTTATATAGATCATGAATCTGAATTGAAAAAATTTAAATCAGGGAGAAGAAT
>Ga0302288_1001147_pt1 | contig 17712 bp, 15 predicted proteins | sample III_Fen_N1_1_FD_194549 | JGI IMG/M metagenome (GOLD analysis project Ga0302288, IMG submission 194549) | Peat permafrost microbial communities from Stordalen Mire near Abisko, Sweden - III_Fen_N1_1 | ecosystem: Environmental > Terrestrial > Soil > Wetlands > Permafrost | place: Sweden: Abisko...
GTTCTAGTGCTTCTATTTCTTCTGTTTTCAGTATTATATATCTCATATTGAGACAAATATACCATTATTTTGTGATATTACCAAATTAATACGACATTATATTATTCTTATTACTTAGACGCCTGCTTTTCTCATTTTTTTTTAGATCAAACTCATTTGTCTCAACAGGCGCATTGTTTATCGTTTTATTTATTATTTCAAGTAGCGCATTATTTTGTTTTGTTACTTCCTGATCAAAATCAGGATCGGTATTTAGTAATTCATCCATGTATCTTGATTTTTGTTGATTATTTGTCAATCTGGATACTATCCGATAAGCTTTTGTTTTGAGGATTACAAAACAATATAGTTGAGTAAGAGTCATGATAATATAACTGATATTTTTTTTAGTATATTTAATCACTGTTATTAAAACATAAAGTTATAGAGACTTAGCCATTTACTTAAAATACCGAATTGCTATGATACAAATAAAGTGGATTTATCATTTAAATAGTACATGTTTTCATTGATAAAAATCAAGAAATGACAGCAAACACCAGCTATATTTAGCAGATATTCCTCCTAAGTTTTGTATTACGATACATGCTCCATATTGAAAAAGACCTTAGCACTCCTAAATGAGAGTACAAAATCTATTATATGATTAATTAATAGCGAGTACCAAATCACATTCTCATTTGTTGGCAAATCCTAAAAATTTCCGTATTAATTATCAATGAAATTATAACAGCATTAGCCCTAACATTATCAACCCGGTTGAATGATGCATTTCATTGACTATAAGCCACTGTTATCATTTTTTGCTTTTAACCATTGCCAATTATATTATACATTTCAAATTTATTAAAAAACAACTACTAAAGATGATCTTTAAAGCATACGAACTCAGAAAACAGAATAATCAAGATCCTTTTTTGCTCATAACTTCAGTTTTATTCTTAAGCGATTGCTTTGACACCACTTTCGGTTTAACCAGTAACTTGTTTACGGGTGGTTTGCTCTTATGGAATTGTTTTGGTATTCCATTAGCTTTATTGACCCTCGCTTTTCTATTCTTAAAATAGCTAGCACATCTCTCATACTGGTGCTGAGTCAATATATATTTCAAATTCTCATCAAAATTCAGTTCTTCAGACCTAACCAAATCAAGCATATTTCTCAGATTTTCTTTAGCTTTCGTTATATCTTCTTTGGTTTTGTCAATATCTTCCTTGTGTTTGTAATAATCTTGAAGAATTTTCAATATCTCCTTCTTCTGATTCTCGGATAGCTGTGCTAATGCATCAAGTTTAGTTGTTTCTTTAACAGCATTGAATGATACGCTATCACTTTGCGCAAATACTCCGTAGATGTTACTTACTAAAATAAAAATAAAAATAAGTTTCTTCATTTGTAAAAAAAATTGATTGTATAATTATATGTTTTTCTGTGATACCAGTTGTAGGTAGAAATCCAATTTTTCTACACAAAGGTTAAGTTCTAGAGGTTGTTATTTCTTTTTTATTGTCACATCCAGTTCTTCAAGTGTGGTAGGTATGGATAGTAAAACACCATTTTTATCTACTAAATACATATATGGTGCACTTAGCACATAATAATCCGACGCAGCCTGACTGTTTATACCACCTGGAGCATAGCGATCTAACCAAGGGAAAGCATTGGAGGTAAAGGCAGGTTCCCACACTTCGCGAGTGCGATCCAGAGCAATACTCACAATATCAATTTGTTCACTATTAGCAGATACTGCATACCATTTGCGAAGTGCTGCAAGCAGATCGGTGCAATGGCTACATTCTGAATCGTAAAATACCACCAAGCGATATTCTTTATTACACTTAGTCATATCAATAGTTTCTTCGCGGTCGTCGAAATTATGAACCAATATGTTGCGTACATTTGCACCATGTATTAGCGTTTTAATACCCTCGAGTCGTTTTGCAATAGCTATCTTCTTGCTTGTGAGGCATCTTGGATTATTAATATGGCTTTCGAGCATTGCCATCCCCTTAGTTATATTATATGTTTCGTACCCATTATAAAAATAATCCACCATCCAACCATATACACGAGGATGACCTGTAGATGCTTTAGCACATGCAAATCTTCCAGCCTCAGTAAATAATGAGTCGCGTAATGCTTCGGTAGTGGAGCGCATACCATAAAGACCCATAAAGCCGTTCATTAGCTCGTTCATCTGGCGACTTCGCAGAATAAGGGTATCGTTGAAATTAAATCCATTGAACCACTCATGCGTCAGCATTTCCATGCGCGTTGCAGGATTAGTTCTCCAGTTTTCGGCTTTTAGCTGCTGAAAACCATAGAGGTGGCTAACATACAAATCCTTTTGAGACTGAGCGAGGGAATCCACCCATCTGTTATAGCTTATCAGGCGTTTTTCATAAGCTTTAAGCACCCCGTTCCATTCAGGTGACGAGGGATGATCGTATTGTTCCAGCAACTGATGGAGCAAACCTATTTGTTGGCGTTGCTGTTCACTTTTTGCCGTAAACGCAAACCAAGCCATATTTTCGTGATCGTTTGTAAGGCGAAGGCTATCGCCCCGTAGATAAAGCGGATTAGCATCCACACCTATATCTTCGCGATTGATATAAAGCTGTAATTCGGCAGGATAAGGATTGTCGACTTCTTTAGCACGGTAGTCGAAACGAATCAAAAACTCACCGGGCAATAGCGAATCAGGAATAGCGAAATGCGTTTCACAACCGTTTTTCACGCTTGAAACAACTGTAAGAGGTAGAGCAAACTGTATCCCATTAAAAGGTGTCAGTGTAATTTTTGAGTCATAAACACCTCTTAGTTTTACAGTTAAATTACGTGATTCTGCATACCCATTCATACGCGCCAATATTAGCATTAACATCAATAAGATTGCCCATGCAATCAATTGAACTTTCTGTATTCTTTTCAGATATTCCATATTTATCCTATTTTTCGGTGGAAAACGAAATTAGTTATGACAGATTAATTATTTTCAAATTTCTCAAGTACAAATAAAGTGGATTTTTCTTGCATATATGGTTGGTGCTTTTTGATAAAAGTCAAAAAAATAGAGTAGCAAAATCATATATGAAACATTATATAGCGTATGACCTAGTGTCATACCCGAAATGAATTGCAATGTATTTAAGATATCGTAACGATTGACGCAACCAACATGTTATTTTAGCAATACAGAGAGCCAACGATCTAACTCACCGCAACAGCGTACTACTTAACAACAATCTCATAGTGCAACTCCGCTAAAAACATCATGATTTATACTGGTGGCATTTTCTATCGAGAAGTTGTTCTAGCTTCCAATAATACCTAAAAAGCATCGGAATCAACTTGCAAACGAAATGCAGGTTGCTTTGAAGTTTTTCTCATACTTTTATTTCAACCACAAGTTATTAATTACTATTTGCTGACAGAGAATCAATCCAGTCTCTCTACATTATCTTCTTGTGGAGATATCAAAAAGAGTCCTTTATGGAGAATATAGGAGGATAACGCATATTACAAATCAGGGATAATATCCGCATATTACTCATTTTTCTACGTCTCGGTTTTCTCTTTGATACAATCAGGTATTTATTCATAATTGCTTCTCATAAATTGTAATTTACTATTTTTCTATATCAGAACTGTTGCGATTCTCATCTTTAAGACCCGGCTCCTTAATCATTTTTCTATAAATTCTCACTTTATCGGTTTCACGCAGTATCATCCATACAGATATCACAAAGACTGTAGATACCGGAATAGCAAGAAGCAACAACTTGTCTTTTAAAGTCAACAAAACTGAAGTTACCAGAAATGATGATAATCCCATAAAACCATAATATGCGTAAATGAACGCCTCTTCAATCCAAGTTAAAAAAGTTAGTGGTTTTAACTTTAAATAGCCATACCTAATTTCAAACTTCGAAAAGATTAATTTTACTTCTCTCCAAGTATATTTATCACGATGAGAAAGATAGAAATCAAGTATCAATTTATTCTTAGTATCACTACAGTAACCAGTACAATCTTCAAAAAGCTCATCCTCAATTTGCTGAACTGTAATATTTATTAATTTCTGATCTTTAACATCTGCATTTTTCCGTATCTGTACCAGTTTAAATAATTTTGATCTCTTTTTAAGTATGGTTCTAAGATTGAGAATTGATTCAACCAAAAACCGAACAACATACGGAATTAAAAGAAGAGCTATTAAATACGGATATTTCTCAAGGAATTTTCCTGACTGTAAATAAAACCTGACAAATTCTATCATTATTTCAAACTTATTAAGTAGTTACATAAATTTTAGTTATAAATAATAACAAAAATACAATTACCTCTTTTGGTAGTGACCATTGGTTCACAAGACCCATTGGAGTATTATCCCTATTTAAAAACCATTTGTATTAAATTCTTTAACCTGTAATACTCCTCGGGTACTGCTTACCTGTACCATCAGAAACCAAGCTGGACCACCTGCATTACCTGCATATCCGGTGGTATAGTCGGTTACAACGCCTGTGAAGCGAGTTGCCGATTGGTGCGCGTGTCCGCTAAACATAGCCGAGATCCGGGCACTCTTCAGCGCCGAGTTGAAATTGGCACGAAGTGCTGACGAACTTTTCCCACTGTAATCGTTCCACCAAAAGTCTCCGGCAGTATAGGGATAGTGCTGCACATAAATACGAGTAGATATATTCACCCTGCTAGCACGACTCGCCAGATAAGCTGTTGAAAGTCCATCTGTAAAGCTGGCCGGTCCGATTCCCAAAAACGATTTGGTAGTAACCCGTGCAGTCGGTTCATACAAGAATGTAGGACCTAACACATAATCGACACCCCGATAGGTAAATCCATAAACAGGGGGTGATGTAATAAGATCGACACTAACGCCCCACCAATTGAAGGTGGATAACGATTTATACTGAATAGCATCAACGTTGGTAAATTTTGTAATTTCACCATTACTGATAGCGGCACTTAAGGCATCAACCCAAATACCAATAACGCCTGTAATCGAGCGTGTATTGGATATATGCCCGTTGTAGGTAAAACCATAGGTTCCATCTGTATTCGTTCGTAGCTCCCAGTCATGATTGCCTATATTAGCAAAAGTATAGATACCGTTATCATTAAATTGCTTCAGTATCTTACGTAGATTTGTCCAGGATGAAGCCTCAGCACGTGACCCTGTCAAATCGCCTGCAATTAGCGCCACCTCGGGCTTACTCACTACTGTACCATCATTATAACGCAAGCCTGTATAGCGGGTACCCACATTTGCTATTTTTCCCAGTTTGGTATACAACTCGTTATAGGTAATACCGCGGTAGTCCAGTTCGCAGTCGCCCATAACCAAAACATTGTAGATTTCTTCGGTACTGGCGGCTTTGACTCTGCTATATGCAGGTAAGCTACCAAGTTGATCAAACAGCTGGGAAGCTTCATGGGAGGTGGTAATCAGAGAATCTTGCGATAAGCGCAAAGCACGTGCTATGGCCAAAGTGTCCTGCTGCACCCACAAAAGTTTTTCTGTATTTGCAGCTGATGAACCTTCGACTATTTCGTTAGAGGTACACGATATTAACACTAATAATAGCATCGCGGACAGAAATACGATTTGCTTCATTGTTTTACACATAATGTTAGTAGTTACGAGTTTTCCTATTTTACTTTATAGAATTGTGATTTTCTGTTTTTGTGAGACTAAACAAATTAGAGTCACTATACACAAGACATATCTTGACCTCTAAGTCCTTCTCTAAAGAAAGTTAGAGGACACTTTCTCTACTACAAATAAAGAGTATTTATCTGTTGTGTAGCATCAATATTATTTGATAAAAGTCAAGAAATGAGGATAAAAAAACAGTCTTATATGAGAATGTAATTAATAAGGACCAACCTATCAGTCTTAAAAAAATCAATATTAGTGAGAATGTGATTATTGATTACACTCTCAGCTAAATTCCCTTACTTTAATCAACTAAACTTGCATTACAAAAATATTCAATTAACAAAACTAATCATCTAATCTTATATAGTTTCATCATTTTGTCTCCTCGTTTACCAGCTACAGACAAGGTTTTCAACTGCTGACAGAGTTGGTTATTACTACCGTATCCTTTAATGTGCAGCAAGCAAATAGGTCGTCTATCATTCTGATATCGAAATTTGTAATCTCGATTACAAATCGAAGTCCCATTTTCTCATTTTAAGCTATTATTCGTATCTATATAAGTCCCTGTAATTGTTATATTTGAACCTTTAGTGACAGAACCCATAACTGTAATTGATGACCCTGAACCCAGGAATTCCAATGTAGCTCCACTATTTAAGATTAAGTTACCATAAATAACCAGACTCCCTTCAATTTTCAACTTCGAATTAGCATTGACTATCAGAGATTTTCCGGAGGAACCAAAAGACAAAGAGCCTTTTATATAAAATTCACCACCACTATTCACGTTAACCTGATCGCTTACACCTAAGTAACCACACCATGTCAATTTTGAATTAACATTGATTCCTGATAAACTGGCAGTTCCACCAAATGAAAAATTATCTCCCGAGTTTACATTTAGCCAGTTTCCACCTGTATAGCTTGCATATTGAGTACAATCAATAGTTGCAGGTTGTCCCGTGCCCGGATCAACGCTTAAGATTTGTAATATTTTCAATCCTCCGGAACCATCAGCTACAAAAACATATCCATTGCTACTTATCACGAAGTTGGCCGAACCGGCAAGAACTAAGTTCCCGAAATCAACAAGGTTATCAATTTTGCTTGAGACAATCTTATGAACTGTTACTCCTGCAGCACCATTAGCCACAAATATGTGTTCATTATTAATAGAAACAGCATTGCTCACAACCTCACTGGCATTAATCGTCGGATCGGTCACTGTAGCAACAGGAATAGTGTTAATCTTAGCTCCTGTGGAAAGATTGTAAACTCCTACACCATGAGCTCCTTCGGATGCTAATACCGAATTACTATAGAAATCAATTGTTCTTTTAGCCTGATCAACATCTGTGCTGGTAGAAAACCCGGATATTTTTGTAAGCGTTGTCGGATTCAGCACATTGATTGCACCGTTTTGGAAAGCTATAATTTGTCCGTTATTCACTCCTACAGCTCTCAAATCCGATAGAGCCAAGCTTGCCTGTAATTTATTATCGCTACTGGTATATGCCCCAACAACCCCGTTGCTACCGGATACGGCGTACACGTAATTGTCGGCGGTTTTCACATCGGTACCCACATAGCCCGTCATACCCGTTAGTTGGATGTCATCAGACAAGTTACCTGAATTAAGCTTCATCTTCATGAGCACTGCCGGTCCTGTACCATTATCGGAATAGGAATCTTTCGCTCCTACCAAATACAGATACCCGTCCGCATAACACAATGAACTAATATCGGTATCAGGAAAAATGGCACTCTGCACCAACTTAGGTTTATTGGGATCGGTAATATCTATTACATCAATGGCTCCCAGGTATTTATCTCCCTCGTAGTTGTACGACACATACGCCAGCGTGCCCTGAACAGCAACATGAGTGGCTCTCAATGTCAATCCATTATAGGTGGGTGCTGATATTTCAGCAGTCAATGCTAACGGCATATCACTGACTACACTACTTGTTGTTGCAGTACTAGTTGAACCTGCTACTTGTGGGGCTTTTTGAACAGCGGAAGCACTATCTAGTTTAATTACACCATTATTGGCCTGACTAAGTCTGGCTGTGAGGTTATCGCTTTGAATAACAACCTCTACGTTTTTTTTGCTGATATCTGCTGTTGCACAACCGAACAAAATCAGTGTGCTCAAGCATATCAGCAAAATAGGATTTCTTTTCATGATTATTTATTTTTGATATTTATTTATTGATTATATACTTATTACATAGCTTACGAAGCTATCAGAGTTGTGTATTATTACCGTATCCTAATTGCTCTCTTAATGAGAGTGCAACTCTAAGTCTCGCCCACATCAGTCTATCATCCGACTCTATCCTAAAAACCGTCAATTATACATTCTTAAACATCAAACTTCCATAGCATCCAAGTTTTTACAAGTTGGACGAAGGTAGCAAAGAGCTTGCATCAAATATAAAAACAAACCTTTCCTCTATTGGATACTTTCCTTTCAAAAAGAAAAAAATACCGTTTTTGAGAATTTGCTCCGGAGACTTGCTCGATTAGCAAGCTTATGACTCGATGACAATTATCAACTCTCAATTGCATGTGGAGCTATCATTTACTCTCTGCATCCCATTATTTTATAACCCAATGTAATGGAGAAGCCTTGCAACATATCCATCGATTTAGATGCTGAGCGCGGCGGCTTAAAACCATCCAGATAATCAGAAAAACTCCATCTAACATTATATTCAACTCCCAACTGGAAATTATTACTGAAGTTATATTGATATCCCATACCGAATGGTATAAACGGAGAGTTGTTTGTATCTGCCTTGTATTGGTAATTTGCCTTAGGATAATAATCCAAATTGGCTCTGCAATTGAGCAAACCAACCCCGGCAAAGAAGTATATAGAGTTAGGAGTTGACGAAGTTTCGTAGGCTTCACCAAATGAAAGTGTATATTCACCCATAGCAGATAGCTGGATAGTTTTGGAAGCAAATGAATAAGACCGGGATACCGATGCTCCATCGGAACCCGTAAAAGTACTATAACCGACATTCACTCTGTAGCCAAAATTAGTGGGATATTTTATCCTTAGACCAAATGACATATCGATGTTTTTCAATGGACTTTGTTTGGTAACCGACTCTTTGGTATCAGCAAAGCAATATTCCGTTCCCAATGATACAATAACTGATTGTGTACTTTTACTGCTTGTCAATCCTTTATTATTTTGCCCCACAAGGCAAAACAAAGGCAGAACAATCAGCAAAAGTGTGAATAATATGTTTTTGTTTTCCATAGAAATTTAGAGAATGATCAATGGTCAATGATTAATGATTAATGATAAACTTTTAGTGGTAAATTATTAGAGGATCTCCTCACACATCTCTGTTAACTATCAATAGTCAATTGTATGCATAGCTTCTTATTTATTAGTGAGGGTAAGAATATAAGTTGCAGCTAAGCTATTTTTTTCACCTGATTTACAGGGTACAAATAAAACTGAATTATCATTCTAAAATGACAAATATTTTTTGATAAAAGTCAAGAAAAACCATAAACTATTAGTGAGCAACTCATAACACGATAATTATACAAATTCGATTCCGCACCAATAATCACACACATTATTTTAGTTTAAAACAGCTTAACTCCTTTTAGCTTCATAAAACAGGCGTTCAAAGCACTAAACCACCCGCCATTCGACAACCAGCAGGAGGTGTTTGGGATTCTAGTTTCCGGGGTGTCTGTTTTTGCTGTAAAGCGGGCAGGATTATTAGTCATTGTTGGTAGGTGGCAATTGAAGTGAGTAGGAATTAAAAAATCAGCGGAGTTAACTACAGCAAAGAAATAAAGGCAGAACCCGAAGTAGACCTTTTATAAAGAACAACGAGCCAAAGCCTTAAAATAGCAGATTTACAGCTATTAACCGAGGTTATTCATACAAATTCATAACGTTCGCAAGCATCTAACTCCCATTCCGGTAGGTTTTGTGCCCGGATTCGAAGCCGTTACGGGTTGAGTTGCACTGATTACATTAGTATAATACCCTCTGCTGCCATTCGTAGGAACTTGCGTGCCGGACCAATAATAGCCGCGAGCTCCAATACCGCTCACAGCACCGGTAGATCCATTCACCACTCCATTGAGGTGTAATTTTAAGGCAGAAGCGTATCCAAGGTTTCCCGTGGTTAGCGACAGATTGGCTATCACATTAGTCCATTCGGTATTCGTAGGTAATCGCCAGTCTGGCCCGAATAACAATGTACAAGGATCGTTGACCGAAAGCCAGTCTGAAGACTCAGATATAGCAGTTATCCATGTAGTGGCAGGAGCGCGAACTGAGGCATTGTAGTAGTATCCCTGCAGGCGGTTAAATTGCCAGAACCATCCGGCCGAAGCATCAGTATTATCAGTAACAGAGGTAGCCTGAGTTGTAGCACCCAGGTTACGCGCTATCCAGCACTGGGTAGTGCCAGAATAGGCATTTTTATCTACCTCGTACATAATATCTACCGTACGAGGCGCTACTGACCCAGCTTTGTGATGAGCAGTAATAGTAACAGGACAGTAACCGGTGGCACAATCCTGCGCATGAATGACTGTACCTGCTACTGCAAAGATACAGATGACAAAAAAAAGCTTTCTCATTTTATTTACTGCCGGTTCATACGCTCTAAATCACTTAAATTATTAGTTCTGTGTGTGTGATTACCACCGCATCTCCTATCGGACAGGTCGCGAGCTGTCCCTACACAGCCTCTATTACATTTTACTTTATCCTCGCATCCCACGGATGTCTACTTTTTTTCAAAGGGGACGAACATTATCTTCTTAGTGTGAGGGGTGACTTGAAGTCACCCCCTCACTTGGGTAACACTTGGGTAAACCTCGCGCCGGTGTGTTGCTGCAGGCTACACCGATGTGTTGCTGCCAGCTGGTTACTGCGTTACTTCTTGTTCGCTAGTATACTCTTTCTCATAATTGAGGGCGAGCGTAACTGAGAAGTTTTCTTTTGTCTTAGTGAGAGGGTGACTTGGAGTCACCCCCTCACTTGGGTAAACTTACTTCGTATATATTATTGTTTACCTTAGGAGATACTTTAAGATAGCATAAGTCCGACTTTCCTGTATGGGAATCCTTTACGATTACAGACTCTACTCCTGCCTTAGTTGCAATTAGTGGATAATAGCAACTAAATTCTGTAGGGTTATTGTACACAGCTGCCGAAGCGGTGGTCAGATTATCGCTCTGGATAAGATTCAATTGAAAAGTAGCATCAAAAAGCCGGGATGACGTTGCCTTTACTGTAAAATGCAATTTCACACTATCTCCCACATGTATCTGTAACGTATCTCTTCCTTTTTGCATCAAAGTATCTCCCTGATTACGCATCGAAATGCCGGATATCGAAATTTCGGTTAAGATAGCAGAATCATTTGTTGATGTTGAACAGCTTGCAAAAGTTATTGCACACAATAATACCAATAATAGTTTTGTCATTTTTTTGTTTTTGTTATGTTATTAATTACGAGTTATATTTCAATGTTGTTTGGTTATGCACACAGAATATACAGATTTTACAGAGTGTCTTAGTAGTGAGAGGGTGACTTAGAGTCACCCCCTCACTTGGATAACAAATTAATATATCACTTACGTTTTCAATAGCTTGTTTTTGTATATTTATAAGTCCCATTATTGTATATCTATCCATATTAACTGTTTTTTCCTACACTATTCCTATAAGCTTCCTATAACGTTCCTATAAGCTTCCTATAAGGTAGCCCTATTAATGAGTATTTATGCATAAATAGGGTTCTTTTGCCTGTTGCTGCAGTGGGCCTGAATTAAAAAAAGCGGTGGTTACCTATCGCTTTCTTTTAATTAAAAAATATCAGTTAGCAAAGTTTTTTATACAACGAACAGGCATAGCCATGTTATGAGGGCCTATGGTCGAAACTGTATACGTCGCAGTCGCTGACGTTGCATTAAAAGTATAGTAATTCGTTCCATCTGAAGTAGATGAGTTAACCGTAGCATAGGTACAACTCCATAGTGCACCGGTTGTTTGTAAATAGCCGCATGTTAAGCAGGTCTTCCAGGTAGCGTATAAAGATGTTGGCGTATTCGATCCTATAGCAGCAGTCCATTCTGTTTTTGTAGGTATGCGCCAGCTGGATCCAAGCAGTATGGTACAAGGATCATTTGCCGCTGTCCAGGAGGTTCCGGTGGCTGCAGCTAAATTAAATGTGGCCAGATTCGATGAGATGGTGGATGCTGTCCAGCCCTTAGCCTTTCCAAACTGAAAAACCCAGCCGGTGCCGTTGGTATAATCGCTCACAGTGGTGGGGAGCGTGGTTACACCCAGGTTACGGTCCAGCAGGCAATAGCCCCCGGTGGCTGAGCCGAATGCGTTGGTACTGATTACGTTGTAAGTAATATCTGCCGATACGGGTGCTACAGCCCCTATCTTGTGGTGGGCGATAACGGTGGCAGGGCAGAAACCGGTAGAGCAATTCTGCGCATAGGCGGCTGTGCCGAAAGTGCTTAGTATGCTGATACACAAAAATAGTTTTCTCATTGTTATGCTGTTTTTAGTTTAACGTTAGTTCGATATAAGCGAATTTGCAATATACTGTCATCAAATTGTTTAGATGATAAATAAGGTTTTGCTTGGTAGCAACAGTTCATTCTACGAAGGTTTGATCTTATTTCTCTTTGCATTTAACCTTAGTAGAAAATCATGAATCCTTGCAGGATTCAAGTTGAATAGCCATCGGTGAAACCGGTGGATAATGAATAAAGTCGATATAGAACCCTGAAAGGGTTCAACTACACAAATTATATATTGAACCCCTTCGGGGTTCGCATGTATCATTTATTTTATACCACGGGTTGCAACCCGTGGCTATTTACATTGAATCCTGTCAGGACTCTTAAACCAAAACGCTTGGTTCTGAACAATTTGCTTATTCCGAATTCACGTTAATTTATTCTTGTCCGACACCTCAAACCCCTAAACGAGGGCCTATCGGCGCAATCGGTGGTTCATAATCTTTTTCTATAATTCTACCAATGGCTCGCAGCTATGGTTGCTATTAGGTGCGTAGCACCGAGCATAAATATCATTCTCTTTCTAAAAAATATCAGTTGGCAAAGTTTTTTATACAGCGCACCGGAAAACCAATGTTATAAGGTTCAGAATCAGTATTTATATACGTAGTTGTTGCATTTGCACCATAAATTGCACGACCACTTGCTGAACTCGAGAACGTAGATAACCAGTTAAAACTACTTCCACTACCTCCTTGAGTACCTACATCAGTTATATAACTATTTAAGCACATTTTCCAGGTGGTATAAAGAGTAGTAGGCGTACCGGTAGTAAACCCCACACCTTCGGTTTGCGTGGGTATTCGCCAACTGGATCCTAACAGTAGAGTACAAGGATCGTTGGCAGATGACCAGTTCGTTGATGGCGTAGCGTAAGCCACAGTATAGGTGCTTAAGCCTGCTGTGACTCCGGCAAGATTAGCCCAGCCTTTTTTTCTACCAAATTGGAAGTACCAGCCTGTTCCGTTGGTATAATCGCTCACGGAGGTGGGGAGCGTGGTTACGCCCAGATTACGATCCAGCAGGCAGTAGCCACCGCTGGCAGCTCCAAATGCTGTGGTGCTGATTACATTGTAAGTGATATCCCCTGTAACAGGGGATACAGCCCCTATCTTATGGTGCACAGTAATGGTGGCGGGGCAATAGCCGGTGGCGCAGGCCTGTGCATAGGCGGCTGTGCCGAAAGCGCTTAGTATGCTGATACACAAAAATAGTTTTCTCATTGTTATGCTGTTTTTAGTTTAACGTTAGTTCGATATAAGCGAATTTACAATGTACTATCATCAAATTGTTTAGATGATAAATAAGGTTTTGCTTGGTAGCAACAGTTCATTCTACGAAGGTTTGATCTTATTTCTCTTTGCATTTAACCTTAGTAAAAAATCATGAATCCTTACAGGATTCAAGTTGAATAACCATCGGTGAAACCGTTGGATAATGAATAAAGTTGATATAGAACCCTGAAAGGGTTCAACTACATAAATTTAGTAATCGGAAGAATATAATGTCGCATTTAAAAAAAAGAATGGAACGCTGCCTGCGGTAGGCAGCTTCTAATCTTTTTCTATTTTCATGCGTTCATATTTATTTTTTAGATAGTTGTCGCATAGCTTGTCCGTCAATTGACGGAGAACTCGCAATGAACATGGTCTTTGGTTTAAACGTCTGTTTTAATGCTCGTTTCATATTTAATTATACGACATTATCTAAGTACATGACAAAAATTAAATATCACAGCAAAAATCGATGTTTTGCAAGTGTTTAATCTGGGGCTGTCCGCCCCAAAACCCCGACTTGCTTTTTGTCTTGAAACAAAAAGTAAGCAAAAAACACCTCACCCGTCCGTCAGTTGACGGACACCCTCTCCATTGGGAGAGGGAAAAAGGAAGATTGTGTTTGACTGCGCCCGCTTCGCTCGAAAAACTTGCGCTCAGTTGGCTAAAACCGTCCAAACCTGCCTACCGCAGGCAGGCTCGCTCCTTCGTCGCTCAAACAGGACAGTTTTTAACGCCAACTTCACTTGTTTTTCGGCTCATCGGACGAGGTCGATCATCGCTACGATGGTTTTTTAAGTAGCTTAGCGTTTTTTGTCATGTACTAAACGACATTATATTTATCCAAGTACTTATATATTGAACCCCCTCGGGGTTCGCATGTATCATTTATTTTATAGCACGGGTTGCAACCCGTGGCTATTTACATTTTACATTGAATCCTGTCAGGATTCTTAAACCAAAATGCTTGGTTCTGAACAATTTACTTATTCCGAATTCACGTCAATTTATTCTTATCCGACACCTCAAACCTCTAAACGAGGGCTTATCGGTGTAATCGGTGGTTCATAATCTTTTTCTATAATTCTACCAATGGCTCGCAGCTATGGTTGCTATTAAGTACTTAGATAAATATAATGTCGTATAAGTAAATATAGAAATGGAAAAAGATTAGAACGCGGATAAACGCTGATATAGCGGATTTTTATACGGATTTTAATTCCGATAAATCGGAATGATTTTCAATAGTTTAAACTCTTATCTGTCATGCTTGCATGACTAAAATCAGATTTCAATCCGTTTAATTATCATCCGTTTTTATCCGCTCAATCCGTAAAATCAGCGTTCCATTCTTTTCTGACAATACGACATTATATTCTTCCGATTACTTAGGTGCGTGGCACCGATCATAAATATCATTCTCTTTCTAAAAAATATCAGTTGGCAAAGTTTTTAATACAACGTACGGGCTGCGAGTAATTAGGGTCCCCAAAGGGACTGTAAGCAAAAGTCCCGGTGACACTACTTGCATAGACACTATAAGCGTTACCATTACTACCAGTGGATGAGTTTCCCCACAACGTGACATAGTTTGAAGAACCGGCGGTTCCCGATGGCGTGTAGTATGTATTTAAGCTAAATTTAAGTGTCGAGAACGCTAAGGTTGGCGTAAAATTAGTCGAGCCCCAGGCCGTCCATTCGGAAGCTGTGGGTACCCGCCATGCGGAACCGAGCAATACTGCACACGGATCTTCCGACGCTGGCCATGTGGTAGCATTTGAAGCCGGTTGAGTATATGTAGCCAGATTTGCTGAGATAGAGGCTGCTGTCCATCCCTTCACCTTTCCCCACTGGAAAAACCAGCCGGTGCCATTGGTATAATCGCTCTCGGAGGTGGGGAGCGTGGTTACGCCCAGGTTACGGTCCAGCATGCAGTACCCGCCAGTGGCTGAGCCAAATACAGCGGCTTTGACTACGTTGTAAGTAATATCCCCCGTTGTGGGAGATACAGGCCCTGCTACGTGGTGCACGGTAATGGTTGGCGGGCAAAAGCCGGTGGCACAACTCTGTGCATCAACTGCCATGCTACTCACTAGCACAATACCGATAATTAAAAATAGTTTTTTCATTTTGTTTGCTTATAATCAACTGCTGACGGGGTTTTACTGCCGCTGTCAGAGTTGGGTTTATATTGTCTTCTACACGGAGTATTCTATTTGATATCTTCGTCTAGCGTTATATTAAGCATGTTTTGGCTTTTATTTGTTATTCGCCCAACCGTAAAAAAAACGGTTGGACGCTATCTTGTTTCAACTCTTCAACTGCTGACGGAGTTTTATAACCACTGTCAGAGTTAGTGGTTTATTCTGTCTTCTAACGAACAGGCAGCAACTTACCCCTGCAAAATATCCCTTTCCTTTGCACAAATTTTAGTTCGCAAAGTTTTTTATACATCGCACCGGTAAACCACAATTATAATATTGACCTGAAGTAATTGAGTAAGTACCAGTAGCAGTTGCAGCATAAGCAACATAACCCATTGTCGCACTATTGTACGTAGAAAGCCAGTATTGGCTTACAATCGAACTCGTAATTGCCGTACCTAATTGATTTATATAACTAGTTGTACTCATTTTCCAACTTGTATATAGAGTGGTAGGGGTAGGCGCACCGGTAGTAAAGCCTACACCTTCGGCTTGCGTGGGTATTCTCCAACTAGGGCCTATCAGCAAGGCACATGGATCGTTGGCCGCAGACCAGCTCACCGATGGCGTAGCGTATGCGGTGGTATAGGTGGTTAAGCCGGCGGTGATTGTGGCAAGACTAGCCCAGCCTTTGCTTCTCCCGAATTGGAAGAACCAGCCGGTGCCGTTGGTATAATCGCTCACAGAAGTGGGGAGCGTGGTTACACCCAGGTTACGGTCCAGCAAGCAGTACCCACCGCTGGCAGCTCCAAATGCAGTGGTGCTGATTACATTGTATGTGATATCCCCCGTTGTGGGAGAAATAAGCCCCGCCTTGTGGTGCACCGTGATACTCGACGGGCAAAAGCCCGTATAGCAATCCTGTGCATAAGCTACTGTGCCCAATATGGCATGTATACAGATTATTAGAAATACTTTTTTCATTTTCGTTGTTTTGTATATAAGCTACTAATTGTTTCTTTATTCATTTACAAATTTTGTTGGCTACTTTTATTAGCTTCAACTGCTGACAGGGTTTTACAACCGCTATCAGAGTTGGTGGTTTCTACTGTCTTCCGGCAGACAAGTCACACCTATCCATGCATATCACATTTATGGAATGGTTGTAGAGCTAAAGGTTGTAACCTGTGTACCGGTACTATAACCGGCTGCAGCCTTTGGCGTTACGCCTACGCCAATGGTGTAACCTTTGTCGGCCGACGTAAGCACATAACTACTGGAGGTGGCTCCAGAAATAGGTGTTGACGTACTACCACGATACCACTGATATGTGCTGGTACCCTCGGCATTACCTTCCTTGTCATAGTAAATATAGCCGGCAGCAACGGTACTCCCCACGGTAAAGGTACCCTCTATAATCAGCCCACTCACCTGTGGCGGACAATTCCATATCATCACGCCGGGCGAAGTGGCGACAGCGCCGGTAGTATAACCCGTGACTGCCTTGGGCGTGACTGCAGCCAGCAAGTATTTACCGTTGTCGGCATCGGAGTAAGTATACGCATATGAACCACCACTGGTGCTTCCGGTAGCCACCACTGTTTTGTTGATAGTGCCGGCAGCATCGTCGGCCTTATACCAGGATAAAAGTGCCGAGCCCTCCAAATTACCTTCAACATCATTGTAGGAAAAACTGACATTTATAATCGTTGGAGCTGAAAAAGTGATATCTACAGGTTCCACCAATACACCTCCGGCTTGTGGTGGGCAGTTTTTCAGTAAATATGATGCAATGTACTCATTGGAGGTAGAATATCCTTTGGCGGCCATTGTCCTAACGCCCAGGTTCAGGTATTTACCATCGTCAGCATCAGTATAGGTATAGGTATAGTTGGTACCGCTTGCATTGTTGGTACCGGTACCGGTACTTAGTGCCGTGACAGTACCGTTACCACCTGCTACGGTAGATAAAAACCAGCGGTAGATGAGACCGGATGTATTTTCAGCATTACCCTCCTGATCG
>Ga0302288_1001150_pt1 | contig 17702 bp, 21 predicted proteins | sample III_Fen_N1_1_FD_194549 | JGI IMG/M metagenome (GOLD analysis project Ga0302288, IMG submission 194549) | Peat permafrost microbial communities from Stordalen Mire near Abisko, Sweden - III_Fen_N1_1 | ecosystem: Environmental > Terrestrial > Soil > Wetlands > Permafrost | place: Sweden: Abisko...
ATATCCATTTTTCGATGACTGGATAAGTGAATTTTGTTCCCGTGATGGTAATTGTCTGCGATGCATTCTGCGCCATTGCAACAGAACAACAAATCATTGATATCACGATGAACATTGCTTTTACTCCGTAACTTCTTAATTTAGTTACTAAAGACTCGATAATCCTTTTCTCTGTTGTTTTCATGATATTTATATTTTTACAATAAGACAATATTTTCAATAGACTTAATGTATATTGAAAATTAGATTTGCTGTAATTTTATGTTTCAGGAGGTTGTTAGTGTTACGATACAAAGATGGATGCCTTGAAGAATATTAAAAATAACTTTGATATGGTATTTTACATGCCTTGAATGTGGTATTTCAGATGACTTTGTCTTCTATAACTTTGACAGCTTTTCACCAGCTTTTTCAAGGGTTTCGTCGTCTTTGGCAAAACAGAAACGCAAGGTTTTGTAATCATTTTTCCGATTGTAAAATACCGAAACCGGAATTGAAGCAACACCAATTTCTTTGGTCAGTCGGATGGCAAGGTCACAATCGTTTTCTTCCGAAATCGCTGAATAACAAAGGTTCTGGAAATAACTGCCCATTGACGGAACAAATGTAAATCTCGAATTTTTAACCGATTCCAGAAATTTGTTGCGTTTGGCTTCATAGAATGCCGGAACTGAAAGATAGTTGTCCTTGTTTTTCAGAAAATCGGCCAAGGCAAACTGAACTGGGGTGTTGGTGCAAAAAGTAAGGTACTGATGGATTTTGCGAAATTCGGCAGATAGTTCGGTTGGAGCAAGGCAATAACCAACTTTCCAGCCGGTAACATGAAAGGTTTTGCCAAACGATCCGCACACGAAGCTCCTTTCTTTCAGCACCGGATGAGTACATAATGATTGATGCTTCAATCCGTCGAAAAGAATGTGCTCGTAAACTTCGTCGCCTAAAAGCAGAATGTTGGAGTTCTTTACAATACCGGCCAATTCCTGAAGGTCAGTTTGGCTGAGTACTGTGGTTGCCGGATTGTGTGGCGTATTGATAATTATTAGCCTGGTTTTGTCAGTAATGTTGGCTTTAACTTTCGGCCAATTTATGGAATAGGTTGGAGCTTCAAGAGTGATGTAAACCGGAATGCCACCATTTAACTCAATTGCAGGCACATAGCTATCGTAGGCAGGTTCAAAAATAATTACCTCATCGCCACGCCGGACCACCGCTGTAATTACAGCATACAATGCTTCTGTTGCTCCTGAGGTGATTGTAACTTCCGTTTCGGGATGATAGGTAACTTGATGCAAATCTTCAATCATTTCGGCAATGGCTTCCCTGAGCTGTTGCACGCCAGTCATTGGCGCATATTGATTCAGCCCTCTTCGCATATAATGTTCGGCAAGCGAAATCAACTCATCAGAAGCCGGGAAATTAGGAAATCCTTGTGAAAGGTTAAGCGCATGGTGTTCGTTGGCAAGTTTCGACATTACCGTAAATATGGTAGTGCCAATATTGGGGAGCTTGGACGATATCACAGGTTTTATCTGCATAGTCAATCAGTGTAGTCGGTAAAATTACAATTTGTTTTCTATTTCAATCCATACACCTTATTTTGAACATAATCAGCCCATTCCTGAGGTGATTTTGATTTATCGAATGTTTGGTGTGAAATTGGCGTACCTATCTTCACCCGGATTGTTTTGTTTCGTTTGTTGAAAAGTTCGTGGGGTAGAAGAGCCAATTCCAGGTTCGCTTTTATTCCAAAGGTCTTTCGGAACAGAAAAACAGCATAAAAAAGATTAGAATTCCTTCCGCAGAAATAGAACGGAACAACAGCACGTTTACATGAAACGGATTTGGAAACAAAACTTTTATGCCACTTATTATCCCGAACTTTCAGGCTTCTAATCCTGGAAACTTTTCCTGCAGGGAAATGAGTAATTGGTATCTCTGAGTTGAATACCTGATCCAGACATTGGAGATATTCCTTTGGATTTATTCCGAAAACATTCACTGCCGCTATAAATGGCTGCAACTGGGGAATGAGAACAAAAACCTCGTTACCAATGGCCTTCAATTCACCATATTTAGTTGCGATAATATTGGTTAGGATTAACCCGTCAGCAATACCAAATGGATGGTTGGCAACGAAAAAACATTTTCCCGACTCTGGCAGGTTTTCCAGTCCTTCAATTTCGACTTGAATGTTTAATTCCTTCAAAATTTTAGGTAGAAAATCAAAACCCACCGCATCTTCATATTTCGTCAAAATCCGGTTGATTTCGTCCTGATAGCAAATTCTTGCTAACCCATTGATAACGAATCGAGGTAACCTCTTTAATAAGGCTGAATTACTTTTTTTAATCTGAGCTTCAACGTTGATTAATTCCATTGATTTGATTGTTGCAACCTATTATCTTTTGTATTGAATTAATCCGTTGATAGGAAAGGCTGATGATATTTTTGATATAAAAACCTGATGCCGGCTTTCTCTTTCTTACAAATTCCGATCTGTTAAAAGCAAACTAAACTTAGACTATAGAAAAACACTGAAAAGGTAAAATGGAGAAAAGCCGGACATCAGATAAAAATAGCAAAGCATGACTAAAAAATACGATATGATTCAGGCTCCAGCAAGAGCTTTTGCACGTTCTAACTCAAACTGATAAAGCATTACCGACAAATGATGTTCACCTGTTTCAGGCAAAACGTGCGCCGAACGTTCCCCCGTGTTTTCATAGGAGGAACTGGCTTTTGCAGTACCAAGTGTCTTTATCAACAAATGTTTTCCACTGAAATCGGAAACTTTATACAAGGCTATTTTCTTAATAAGCCGTTTAACTTTTGAAGTAATTATTGCCATCGTTTTTGGTTTTGTTTTGATAGTTCAAAGATGGGGTTGACAAACATGCCGAACAATCCCTTAAATGCTGTATTTGATATACCTACTTTATGGTATATTCTTCAAAAAACCTTGTTGGAATGGGTTAATGATTACTCAACTGCCCGGATTCTCCGACCAACGAACGGATAAACGTCGGATCAGGACGATTGGTTATTGTTCCGTTTTCGATAAAAAACGGAAATTCGAACAGGGAATCTTCTAAAGCTGTTAACGCCAAATCATCGGGCGACAGGGTAAATCTCGACCAGGTATAGCGGGTCTTCCAATCTACAAAATCGTACGCCAGATAAACCAGTTCGGTGCAGGTAATTGCTTCGGGCGACTCAATATCGAAGTTGAAATCATAGTCTTTCCCCAGTTGTTTTCGGGTATTGTTGAGGATATCGGTTTTTAGTTGATCCGACAATTGAGTGGGGCGGATGATTAGGAAAATTTCACCATCAGCAAAATCCCTGAGTGTACTGATTTTTACACCGCTCCGTAAAACCTCAACCATTGCCCGCCCTTTCAGGCTGTCTTTTACCGAAGTTTCTCCTTTTAACTGTGCAGCCAATTCGCTTCCAAGCCAAATGCCCACATGGCCGAAATATCCGGGAATAAACTGATCCGTCAGGTGGTGAGGCGATTTCATCAGTACAATGTCGAATGGCTGAAGGACAGATCTCAATAACTCAGCATTTTGTTTCCGGTTTGTTGGCTGATGGAACAAGCCAATTGTATTTCCCACCACGTAACTTCCGGCATAAACCGTGTTGTACAGGCACCAATGTATCCGGTCGTTGTTGCGGAATACCCTGTTGCGCAAAGCAATACATGCATTTGTTCGGGGCAACTGATTAAAAAGGCTGTCGGTTTTTGGGCTATAATAAGTCAGGAAATTGCGTTCAAGCGTTTTCCGGATTGACAGATCGAACAAATAATTGCTGCTTTTCCGAAGTACTCCTTTGGGAATAGCATTTCCACGATCGCCCCGGTTCAGGGTTCGTCGGACCAACCTGTTTTTCTGGTAGCTGCGCTGGTAATTCCCTGCCGACGATAATAATTCGAGTGCAGCCTGGTATTGTTCGGGACTTAAACTATCGCCGCTAATTTTTGTTTTCGAAAGCGCCTCCTGGTAATATCGGTCGTTGTTTAACTGTTGCCCGAAAATGCTGCACAATTGATTGATTTCCAAGGCTCGTAAATGAGAACCGCGTTTCTTTTGTTTCGAAATAACCAACAGCAAACTGTCAGCTCTCTTTTGCAGAATTTGTTTTTCGGTTTCCGATGGAACGACGTTTTGCCTGGGATTTATCCCCAAATCAGTACTTCCAACCAGGTAATTCTTTTGGAGGCTAACACACGAAACTTCCACGCTAATCAGAAATATCGCAATCAGTTTAAATGTTGAAGAAAATTTATTTTTAGTTGTCATTCTTTCATAACTCATTCCTGATCAACAAGTACCAACTCGTTTTTCAGAGTTGTACCAATATATCGCGCCCGTTTTTCAGGATAGATATCCTTTACATCAATTAAGATTCCCGTTTCGAAAGCATTTCCCAATTCAGGATTGACAGTTGTTCCAAAAGTTGTTATTCGTTTGGCCAACCTCAGGTATGCACTGATAAGCGGAGGAATAGCTACTTGTTGAGTTTTGATGTAGCTTGAAATGATTTTATAGTCATCTTCCGGGTTTATGCCGATCATTTTATTTCCTGAAATGGCCAATACGCTTGGCGTAACGATGGGATTCCTTGGACTCATCAGGTTATTTGTACCTTTGAAATAATGATCTAAAAACCAAGTCAGTAAAATACGTGCCGTTGTGTTGTAATTCTCCGGAATAGTAACCTTTCCGTATAAAAATCTGACATTTTCAGTTTCTGAAATTACAGCGCCAATTCCTTCCCAAAGGTTATCGAGTGAAAAAATTGAATTGCTGACTGATGTATTTGAACGGTATGCCGGATTTACCCATGCCCGTCCCAACTCGATACTATGAGGAAGATAATCAGCCTTAAATCTGGAAGAATAACGAAAATAGTGAGACATGGATAAGCGCTCAATCTGATGAAGGTAATTAGCCCCAACAGCATACCGGTATCCGCCCACAATTTCCCGATCGCGCGGATTCCAAACGATTAACTGCCGATAAGCGCCAATGCCAAGGTCGTAATCATCCAAATCGATGGCATTGCCAGTACCACAACCGATTGAACGAAATGCTTCTTCGCGAAGGCGGCCAACTTCAACCATAATGGACGGAGCATCGGTATTTACGAAACTATATATTTCGTTACCACGCTTAAATGTATGTTTAATAAACTTGCAAAACTTTAATTCCGCAACCAGCTTTTCGCGTTTGATCGGATCAAGAACTTTTCCCATCATTTCTTGTAGATATTTATGTTTGCCTCAGATCGTTTCACTATCCAACACAGCCTAAAATGGTTTCATTTCCTCCGCAGAATCTTTTCGTTAATGCGATCAACTCGCTCGAAGCGTCTTCGATATACCGAAACGATGTTTCAGCGTTTCCCTGCACAACGAAAAAACAATCGGTTGTTTCAAGGGCAACCAGTGATTTATTGACCTGTCTTACATCGAGATAGCACAAAATCTCATCACTGCTGTCAACGTAAGAATAATGGTTGGCCGGAACTTCTTTGGGTTCAGTCGATCCAAGAGGAACGTATTTTTCATGACCGGATGTAAATTTCAGGTAAATGTCACCTTCAATTGCCGCTAAATCGTGAGCTCCAAGCGCCAGTTTGTACTTCATCGAAATTGTATTGTAAATATCAACCAGCAAATTGATGCGAGGAATGGCCCTGTGCCTGGAAACCGTCTTTAATAAATTTTCGGGAGCTGCCAGGTTTTTCCGATTCGAAGCCCCGGTACGTTCATGTAAATTTCGAAAACCCAACAAAATCTGATCCTTCCTGATAAAATCCGGATCTTCATCCAAATTCGACAATAGCCAATTGAGTTGGGCATCCAAAATGGGTTCAAATTCAGAATTAAATTCAGTATTATGGAGTCCTTCCATTTTAAAATAGATTCCTTTAATGCCAATCTCCTCAATACCTTTTCCGATTATAAATTGATTGTTGTATGTCATTTGTATGAATTTAAGGTGAAAAAAAGCTGCCCGGAGGGGGAATCGGGGCAGCTTGATAAGTTGAACAATCGTTTGGGAAAGCCTTAACAGTTACATCGGACCAACCCACCAACACCATTTCCTTTCGTAAAAAAGCGCTGTTCCGTACCTTTTTTCTGATTTGTAATTTTTTTCATTCCAAATGTTTTACAAATCAAATTTCGGTGAAAAGTTCTGCTTCCTAAATCCCTTGTTTATGGTATTTTACATGACATAAACAAGTCATATTTAAATGAAATACTCAATGTTATCAATCCAGCCGGCTCTTATCGCCTGCATAATCAATTCAGAAGCATTGGTAACACCCATTTTCCGAAAGATGTTTTTCCGGTGCGTGTTGACCGTATGAAAACTGATGTTTTTCTGGTTGGCAATCTCTTTGGTAGTTAATCCTCCGGCAATTAAGCGTACAATCTCGATCTCAGAACTCGTCAGATGGCTTGGCTCTTCAGGAACCGATTTGCTTTCTCCCAATTCAAGAATCATATCAAGTATTTCTTCTGAATAGTATTTTTTTCCTCTGAAAGCCGCATCAACAGCCGAAATAATCTCATCGCGCTCAGCCGTTTTATAAATGATGTTCTTAATCCCAATCTTAGACAATTCTGCAAATTCAGTTTTGCTGATCGAATTGGTCAGAATTAAAACGGATACATTCGGAAACTTCAGTTTTATCAGCCGGAGATCGTCTATGCTATCGTAATCAATTAGAGCAATATCAGTTATGAGAAGTCCGCAAAGTTCATGTTCCAAAACTTTAATCAGTTCGAATTGTGAATTAGCAATGCCGGCAATAAAAAACCGCTCATCGGCGCTCAGTATCGTTTTCAGAGTTTCGACCACCAAAAACTGGGAATCGGCAATAACTATTTTCTTTGAAGAGTTGTTCATATTTATGCTACAATTGAATTAAGCTCTGGATACTGATTTTATATTATTTTGCCGGATTGGAAACCTCGAATTAATCCCTAGATTGCAAAGTAAGCAAACAACCTAATTTTCAAGGTCTACAACAATCAGAATCTCATCAAAATTAACATTTGTCTAAGGATTTCCACTTTTCCCGAAATATTTAAATTAGCCGATGTAAAGCCCTTCAATCCTGACTTTATAACTACCATCTCTCATCTTGGTAACAGCATTTACCAGTCCGCTGTGCCGCCACTGCAACATACAGCGTTTCGGCAGGAACCAATAACGTCGCCCCAGTTTGATCTCCTCGCGCGATTCTTTGATGATCCCCTCGTAAGCCTGCGACACGTAAAAGCCAATATCGACAAACCCTTCGGAACGCGGGCGCAATGGGCCAGTCACATTCCAGTAAATCACCCCGTTGCGGGCATCAACATCCGAAACAACGCCGCAATGGGTTACCGGGCAACCGCACGACATTCCCATCGGGCGGCCAATCATCACATCGCCTTTCTTTACTCCTAAATCTTTTACCAATGCCGGATTATAGGGTAAAATGGTTTCTTTGGGTCCGGGTTCGCCTTCGAAAACATCGAGAATGAAATCAAAATCGCGTTTCAGGCTGTCTTTCCATTCAAGTTTTTCGCCAATATTCTCGCCACCCAAACAGCTCAGGCAATTCAACTGGCTACGTTCTTCCTTGGCAACCTGTTTGGCATGGATGCACATACGAACTTCAACTTTGGCATCGTCAACAGCCAACGCAAAGTCTGTACAGGTTTTGTAACCACAAGCTCCGCAGTTCAGATTTGGAAGGATCAATTTTGGTTTTTCAGCAGTTAGTGTATTCATATTTTTTGTTTTTAAATTTTTGATTGATAAACAATTGATAAAGTTGTTTTATTTTCCGACCAGGATAACTGACAAAAACAACCGCGAAAATGGCAAAGCAAGAAGCCAGCAAAACCATCAGATAGATTTTTAGCGTTTGTACAAATGCAAACCAGGCAAGTTGAACGTAATTCATCTCCATTTCTGACGGATATTTTATCAACGAAGCTTCCAAGTTGAATCTTTCAGCTTTTGAATCCTTGTTAAGCATCCTTTCAATATTCACGATTGTCTTTATCATGTTCTCTAAAATTTACCGATTATGAAAAAATCGCATTCAACTCCGGAACGCTTTGCTTCAAGGCACTGAGGAAGTAATCAATTTCATCTTCGGTAGTAAACCGGCCAAAACTGACGCGGATTCCTCCACGGGCTTCAAACGGGTTGAGCCCAATAGCCTGCAAAACATGCGAGGCATTGCTACCGTGATTGGAAGAACAGGCTGAACCTGCCGAAACGGCAATTCCAAGCTCGTCGAGCAACAGCAGTAAGCGGATGGTTTCGCCTTCCAAGCCATGAAAACTGAAATTGACATGCCCCGGCAAACGAAGTTTTTCGTGCCCGTTGATGTAGGCATCTTCAAATTCGCTAAACAAATAATCGGTGAACTTTTTCCGAAGACTTGTCAGGCGGATCGTTTCGCTTTCCATTTCATCCATGCACAATTCGGCTGCCTTGGCAAAACCGGCAATCCCGGGAATGTTCTCTGTTGTTGAACGCAAGCCATGTTCCTGTCCGCCACCATGTAACAGCGGTGTAATTGCAATTCCTTTTCGGACATACAACGCGCCAACTCCTTTAGGTCCGTAAATCTTATGCGAATTGATGGTCAGCAGATCGATGTTCGACCGCACTACATCAACTGGAACTTTCCCGAAACTCTGGCAGGCATCCGAATGGAAAAGAACGTTTCGGGCGCGACAGATCCGGCCAATTTCGTCAATAGGTTCGATGGTTCCGATTTCATTGTTGGCGAACATCACCGAAACTAGTATGGTTTTCGGATTAATCGCCCGTTTCAGGAAATCGAGATCAACAATTCCATCGTGGTCAACCGGAAGATAAGTGATGTAAAAGCCCTGCTCTTCCAGCCATTTGCAGGCATTCAGGATACAATCGTGTTCGATCGACGATACGATGATGTGGTTTCCTTTGTGCCGGTTAGCAAGAGCAATTCCTTTGATCGCAAAATTGTTCGACTCGGTTCCTCCGGAAGTAAAAACAAGCTCTTCAGGAGAAGCGCCAATGTAACCGGCAATCTGTTCATGAACATGATTCAGCACATTTTTAGCTTCAACGCCGAATGAATGCAGGCTCGACGAATTGCCAAACTGCTTATCAAAAAGAGGCAACATCACCTCCAGTAGCCTGTCGTCGAGACACGTAGTCGCGGCATTGTCAAGATAAATTCTCTTTTGCATAACAGACTTTTTTAGATGTATTATTCACCTACATAAAACAGTTCCTGTTCCATGGTACGGAGTACGCCAAAGTGGTGCTTGGCACCAATCTCTTTTTTGCCAACACAGATTGTACAGGTTCCAACAGGCGGGTTTCCGCGCAGGTACATCGGAAATTCGATATCAACGGTTTTCAGGATTCGCCTGACAATTGGGTCGATGCCAATGCCGTAAAGCGCATTGCTTTCAACCACCGTAATTTCTTTGGCTGCTTCGAGAACCCGGTAGCGAAATACTTCGCGTTCGGCCTGCGAAACAAGGTCAATCTTGGTGATTACACTGATGTCGGCTAAGGTAAGCATCGGGCCAATTTTTCGGGGAAGGTTCATTCCGCTGGTACATTCAAGCACTACAACGCCCAGCGAATTTTCTACATAAGGTGAACAGCGTAGGCAAAGTCCGGCGGTTTCAACAAAGAGGAAATCGGAACCTACTTTTTCGGCCCATTCAACCGCTTCGTCGAGTACAACCACATTGCAATGGTCGGGGCATAATTCTCCGGAATAAATTTTCCGGGTTGGAATGCCGAATTCTTTGTTGATGATCTCATCCTCGTCGGCATAAAGAACATCTATTTTAATGTATGCTGGCTTGTGGTTTCCGGCGATCATCCGGCGGATCACCTGACGGATGACAGTTGTTTTTCCGCAGGTTGGAGGCCCTGCAAATACGATCAATTTCATGTGTTTACGGTTTTAGTTGATTCCAATTAATTCTTCTTCCAAAAGGTTGGCGTGTAATTCTTCGCCAGCCCGGACCAAACTTCTGTAATGTAAAATGATGTTGTCCATACTTTTCAGTTTATTCGCCGCCCTTTTCTCGTCGGCATTCGAATAAATCAGCTTCAGCATAGCCCCGTTTTTCATTACAATTCGGAAATCGGAAAGCAAAGCAATGGTTGGATCGTGGGTCACAAAGACGAAAATTTTGCGGTAGTTCTTCAGCAAATCGAGCGCTTTGGTCTTGTGAATTCCGGCATTTTCGATTTCATCGAGAAGAATAATGGGTGAATTGCCAATAATAACGGCATCAGCAATCAGCAGCGAACGGGTTTGTCCGCCCGAGAGTTCGGTCATTGCGGTTTCTTTAATAATTGCCTCACCGGTAAGCTGGTTGGCAAATTCGATGGTTTCGCCGACAACTTTCTGAATATCATCAGCTCCCCGAACAGTTGCGTGAATGGTCAGAAATTCGCCTACCGGCAAATCGCTCAGGAAGTTGGTGTGTTGCGAAATCAGTGCAATCGGATGTTTCGACGGATCGAACGTAAAATCGTCGGGAACAGGTTCTCCGTTGAGAAGGATTTGTCGTTGCGAAGGTGTGTTGCGGTTTCCGAACAGTTCGATATCGTTGATCAGCGTCGTTTTACCACAACCGGTTGGCCCGACAATGCTGACAATATCGCCCATTTTCAGCTCAAGCTGATCGACTTTTTCAGGAAGCCCGTCTTTTCCGATGCCTCCTTTAATGGTGATTTTTTCAATTTCCATGTCATGTTTGCTATTAATTATTTTAGTCATTCAAAAATACCATCAATGTCTATTGATTTAGTGTATATTTGCATGGATGTTTTAATGTGTTCAGATTAAAAATCGAATGAAATGTCCTGCATTTTTCAATTAACTTTTAAAGATTACAGCTATGCTTCTAAATGAGCAAAAACAGGAATATTCCTGGTTCAGAAGAATTTCGTCGCAGTTTATTTCTGAAAAAGACTTCGACAAACTGGAGAAGGCATCGGTTAAACTCAATTTCAAAAAGGGTGAAACCATTCTGAAACAAGGCGCTTTACCAACTCACATTGTTTATCTCGAAAAAGGAATTGTTAAGTTTAATTACGAAAATGAGTCAAATAAAAACCTGATCCTGACCATTGTTTCGGCCCCGAAGATTTTAGGTGGAGCCAACCTCTTTTACAAAGACAACAACCTCTTTTCGTTCATCGCAGTAGAAGATTGCGAGGTTATTATGATCGATGCCAAAGTAATTCAGGATGTTTTGATGGACAACTCAAAATTCGCCATGATGATGTACCAGGTGGCTTCCGAAATGTTTAAAAAGTCGGTCCTGAATTTTATAAGCCTGGCGCACAAGCAGAAAGAAGGACGAATCGCCGATGTTTTTTTATACCTGTCGGACGAAGTTTACCATAGCACATCGTTTCTACTTTCACTGACCCGAAAAGAAATCGCCGAATATGCCGGTTGCTCTACCGAAAATGTAATCATGACTTTATCGAAATGGCAAAATGAGAAAATTGTAACTTTAGAAGGGAAAACTATTGGGATCAAGGACATTGAACGATTAAAGCATATCAGTAAAATAGGATAACGATGTTAACACAAAAAACAAGATATTCGATGCTGGCAATGGCCCGGCTCGCCAAAGAATTCGGAAAGGGAACCCTGATGATCAACGAGATAGCCGAGAGCGAAAAGATTCCGAAGCGGTTTCTGGAATCAATCCTGCTCGAACTTAAAAAGAACGGATATTTAAGTTCACGACTTGGCAAAAACGGAGGTTATTTCCTGATGAAAGACCCGAGAACCATCAGCCTGCTCGAAATCGTCCGGCTTTTTGAAGGAAGCATTGCCATGTTGAAATGTACTTCCGAAAAATTCTACGAACCCTGCAATCACTGCAAAGACGAGGCGAAATGTTCAATCCGTGGAACCTTTAAAGACATTCGGGAATATACCTATACTAAACTGGCAGCCACCACGCTCGACATGCTAATTTGACAATAGATTATAACATAATAGCCTGATTCCGGGATAATAGAGTCGAAAAATATGTTTTAATTACTCCGTTAGGAGTTCAATATCAATAGAATAAAATCGTCATAAATGGTCTTTCTCCGTTAGGAGATATACATTTTTGTCCAATGTTTATGTCCTACGGACAATTTTCCGTTTCCTGACAACATTTTCTATGGATATTGATTGCCTACGGCAAAGTTAATCATCTCTTTTGGAGGTTGTTATTTTTTCTTATTTCGAATTCAGGTTAATAAAAATGTTTTCAATCTGTGGTAATTTGGGTGATCTGTGGTAAAAACAATCTTCTAAATTAGCTTCTCCGACCCGGATTTTGCGGCAACCTCCGGCCATCATTACTTTTTTTATAAATTTGCGGCCTTGTTTAATAAGTTGAATGACAAAGTAATTGTTAAAAATGGCATTTGAAAAAGGAATATTTCAGCGAACTGAGTTGTTGTTTGGGAAAGAGAAAATGGACGAGATTGCCCAAAAGAAGGTAATTATTTTTGGGATCGGTGGAGTTGGAAGCTGGTGCGCCGAAAGCCTGGTGCGAACCGGCATCCGGCATTTGACGCTGGTTGACTCGGACCTGGTTTGCATCACCAACATTAACCGACAATTGCACGCTACCACGCTGACCGTCGGAGAAGTAAAAACAGAAGCGCTGAAAAATCGCCTGCTCGAAATCAATCCTTCAGCCGAAATCCAGACACTTCAAAAAATATACGAACCTGCTACTTCCGACTCGTTTAACCTCGACTCGTACGATTACATCATCGATGCCATCGACAGCTTAAGCAACAAAATCGACCTGATCCGCAAAGCGACCCGCACCAAAGCTGTATTTTTTTCGTCGATGGGCGCCTCGCTGAAACTCGACCCTACCAAAATCCGGGTTGCCGAATTCTGGAAAGTAAAAGGTTGTCCGTTGGGGCACATCGTCCGTAAAAAAATCCGCAAAGGCGATTTGCCGGCCAAAGAATTTATGTGCGTTTACAGCGAGGAACTGCTCGAAAACAAAGGTTCAGGTTCGTCGTGTGGAACCGACAAATGCCTGTGTCCGAAATCAAAAAATGCGCCGGGCAATCCGGAGCTGGCCGATCACGAATGGTGCAGCCAAAAAGCTGTAATCAACGGAACGGTAGCGCACATTACTGCGATCTATGGATTTACACTGGCCGGACTGGTGGTTCAGCACATTTACAACGGAGGTTAGTTGACGCACCGAAACTCAATTTGTGGGCAGTTTTTGTTACTGCTATGTACCTTTAAATCTCTACGCTCATTTTTAAGTGTTTTCCAAATCCTTGACGAACAATTCTCATTAATGTTGTTAGCCTTATATCGGATGCGTCATTTTCAATTCGGGAAATATAGGTCTTTGTGGTGCCGCATTTTGCAGCAAGTTGTTCCTGAGTCATTCCTTGCTCTTTACGAAGTTCTTGAAGCATGACACCAATTTTAAAAGATTCAAACCCTTCTTCAAATTCTTCTCTCTCAGCGGTTCCCCTTTCACCATACTGCGTGTCCAAATGATCTGTAAAAGATGTTAAGTTGTTACTTTTCTGATTTTTCATCGAAATATTGTTTTTTTATTTTTTCAGCTAATTCAATTTTATTTTTAGGTGTCCTCTGAGATTTCTTTTGAAATCCGTTCAGTAATATTATAAGTCGTCCTTCATCAAAGAAGCTAAAAATCCTGTAAATATCACTGCCCACTTCAACTCTAACTTCGAAGAGTCCGGTTGTTCCCTCCAAATGTTTGAAATATTTAACAGGAACTCTGTCAATGGTTGCTATTAATTTCAAAGTCCAGTTGAATTTCCTTTTAACATCGGGTTTTAGAGTCTCAAAGAAGTCCAAGTAGTAGCCTTTGTAGTAATAAATGTCCCTTATAAATTTTTCATTCATGGGTCAAAGTTAGCTAATCAGGTAACTATTTACAAATTGTTGTCTGGATTTTTACTGCACAGTCCATTTTAACCTTTTGTAATTTTTCAAAAGCACCAACTGCTTCCAAATTGTCTTCTGAAATTTTTCTGAAGTTCGGCTAACGCATTTTTTCTATTTTTTCAAATGCCGGAACTGTCCGAATCGTCAGGGAAACTTTCCGGGTTCTAATTCTCTTCCACAATCAGCACATCCCACGGCCCGATTTCGAGCGATGCTCCTGTCGAAACTGCTTTGCCCGCTGTCAGTTCGGTTCCGGCTTTGTGCGGATAAACCAAACTCGATTTTTGCGAGGTATAATTGTAGTAATAATGCACCTTCTTGCCGGCATCGTTCACCCCGCTTTTGGTAATGAGCGGCCAGTGCAAATCCTGATCAACGGTTTTAATACCGGCGCGTTCCATTTCCTGAAGTATCAGTTTTTCCTGAATGAGGTCCGAAACGCCGGTTCCTTCGTAAAGCAAGGTTCCCTTTCCGAAGTTATTGATGGTGATGGCCGGGTATTTCCCGAAATACGGATGATCGTAATAGGCCAGCGCTTTGGCCGTTTCGGGTATCAGGTATTCGCCCCAATCGTACACTTTGTTCGAGGCTTCATCAACTTTAAACGGGTTATCTTTCAGGCTTAGCTCCCTGAAATTGGTGAATTCCTGGTAATAAAAACCACAGGCTTTGCGCAGCGGCCCGGGAGCCAGAACGGGACGAACCATCGAGTTTTCGTCGCAGAAACCACTCTTGAATTGCATGATGACATGACCGCCGTTTTCGATGTAAGTGCTTATTTTCAGGAGCAAATCGTCGCTGGCAATGTATAAAGCCGGGATAATTACCAAATCGTAATTCTCGAACTTCGCATTTTCAGGAAAAATAAAATCGACGCCCACGTTGTTGCGGAACAGAACTTTATGGAACTGCCCGACCAGCTCGTTCCGGTAAACATTGCCGTTTCCGCCCCACATGTCGGTTTTACTATTTCTGAAAGGCATAATGTTTAGCGCGGCGTTGGCATCGTGACTAAACAAAATAGCCACTTTGTTACTGATTTTCAGGTTAACCAGTTTCTTGCCAAACTTCTGCAACTCGTGGGCTGTTTTCGAATATTCGGCGTAAGCGCGGTTCGGTTGCAGGTCGTGCGACAAAACACCTTTCCAGTAAGTTTCCTGGCCGTAATGAATCGAGTGCCAGTGCCAGTATTCGACCATGTTGGCGCCCGAACCGGTGTGGGCATACACATTCATGCGCAATTGCCCATCATAAGGAGGCATTTGCTGGCGCGAATCCCAGCCGATGGTTTGTGCATTTGTTTCGGTAATCAGGTAGTTTTTCATTTTTACGGAGCGGAAAAAGTCGCCCGAAAAAGCAATCTCGTCACCCGTCAGGTTATCCTGCGAGCCATGATACACGTTTACGGCCATGACATCCATCTTTTGCGAACTGGCAATCTGGTCGATATCCTGGACCGATGGCATAAAACAATGGGTGATGAATTGGTCAGGGCGTTTGTATTCGCTCACAATTCCGGCTTGCCAGGTTAGGTAATCGGCCACAGTTTTGCGTTTGAAGCGCTCCCACTCCAGTTTGTAGGCTGTGTTGGTTACGCCGTCTTTCTCTGGAAATTCGTCCCAGCCATTCATGGTCATTCCCCAGTAATTTAAGCCCCAAATTTTATTCAGATTTTCGGTAGTTCCGAACTTTTTCTTAAGGTAATCGACAAAGCTGATGTGGAAATCGTAGTTGTTCACGCCATTGGTTGTTGTTTCATTGTCGACTTGGTAGCCAATAATAGCAGGATGTTTGGCGTAATGTTCCATCATTTTGCGGATAACACGTTCGGCATAAAACAGGAAAGTCGGATTGGTTATGTCCATGTTCTGACGAATTCCGTAGTAAGCTTTGCCGCCTTTTTCGTAATTAACCAGTACCTCCGGATGTTTGTGCCACAACCAGGCCGGCATCGAATACGTAGGCGTACCCAAAATTACTTTAATTCCATTGGCCTGTAATCCATCCAGAATGCGATCCATCCAGGCAAAATCAAATTCACCTTCGCGCGGTTCGAACAAGCTCCAGGTCGATTCGCCCAAACGAACGACCGACATACCCGATTCCTTCATCAGTTTCAGGTCGTCGGCAAGCCGGTCTGTGGGCATATATTCCTGGTAATAGGCGGCTCCGTAGAGCACATTATCCATTTTCGGAGGTTGTGCCGAAATAGTTCCGGCAAAAATCAACATCAGGGAAAGTAGAAACAGATTTTTCATGGTTTATTTAGTTTAATCAGAGTTGTTACAAATATAGTGTAAAGACATTAGGAAGTTTAATATCTTTGATGTAGTAAAATATAAAAAAATGACAACGTTACGGATTACAATTGATAACAGGAAAAATGCACAGCTCTTAACTAAGATGCTAAGATCTATGGCATTTGTAAAAAAAATTGAAGAAGATTTACCTGTCAGTCAAACTGAAAATCAATATGTACAGCTTAAAAATATCATTCATGCAATTAAACCCGGTAGTTTGTTTTGTGAAATCAACAATCCTGTAGAATGGCAAAAAAACATCCGGGATGAATGGGAAGCTCATTGATACGAATATCTGTAAGCCAACGAATCTATTGTTGCACTAAAGCGGCAGAGCCGCAAAATATTTGTAGCAAAATATTGAATCAAAACTGGTAAGGTGCTGGGTGCAAAGAAAAATGAAGCACGTAAAATTTGACAGCCATGATACTACAAGATACCCTTAAACTAATTGTTGATTTTAAAAACACGAGTCCAGCAAGTTCTAATTATACACCGATTTTGACTGTGATAATATCAGGAGTTTTTTCCATTATACTTGCCTATGCAACTTCAAAGTTTACTAGAAAAAAGGAGTTAGATAGAATAAAGGAGCACAATGAACAGTTGGAATACAGTGTAAAACAAGCACTTCTTTCGATTGAATCTGACAATTACAAAAGGCTTTATGAATTGAAACTAAAAGCGCTGAAAGAAATTAAGGAAATATCATTCAATAAATTAGAACGAAACCCCAATAATTTTTCGGAACTAGAAGACTTCTTATTTAATTTTCCTTTTTCTGAAATAATGGGATTGATACATGTTTTTATCATAGATTATTCTTACATTTTTAAAGATGAAATTACTTCTTTGCTTAAAGAAATATATCATGACTGTGAGTATGCCGACAACAACATGGGACAAGATTCACATGACTTGGCAGACCACGCAGAAGCAGTTTACGATAATTTTAAGAGACTCATCAAACTAATGGAAATAGATATGAATGTTAGTTACCAGAATTTTGAAAAAGTAGTAAAATAGCTCTGCGCCTAATTGTGTATCATTAAGTCGGGCAGAAGCACGTTTCAGGTTCGTTTCCTGCATCAGCCATTTAACGGTTTGAAAGGAGATTCGCCCCGCAATCCGTCACTAATGCTGCACTCCCCGTCCAGCACTTTTGGATGTATTGCTTCACATATTCTACAAATATCATCAAAACATGATGGCTGAATTTTTACGGTATTCATTGCCTACTGAAACTGCCTACTGCGACTGAACACTGACGACTCTTTCCTTTTTCCTATTGCTTTCCCCTGATGCTTTGTTCTTCTGCCTTGCTTTTCACATCTTTGCAGCTTCATCCAAAAAATAATTATGTCCCTTTTCAACGAAGTCCTGATTTTTCTGGCA
>Ga0302288_1001153_pt1 | contig 17656 bp, 12 predicted proteins | sample III_Fen_N1_1_FD_194549 | JGI IMG/M metagenome (GOLD analysis project Ga0302288, IMG submission 194549) | Peat permafrost microbial communities from Stordalen Mire near Abisko, Sweden - III_Fen_N1_1 | ecosystem: Environmental > Terrestrial > Soil > Wetlands > Permafrost | place: Sweden: Abisko...
TTTCATTGTTGAGCATTGAAAGGTTGATATCTTTGGTGCAGAAACTTTTGATTTCCAATGCATAGTCGTCGAGTGGATGCGACGAAAGATAGATACCGATCAGATTCTTCTCTTTTTCGAGGGCCACAATTTTGGGCCATTCGGGGATATTGGGTATCGTTGGTAATTTAACTTCTATCGTTTGAAATCCACCAAATAGCGAAGCCATTGATGACTGCTTGTCACTTTGAATCCGGTTTCCGTATTTGATCAATGACTCGATAAAGGAGTTTCCATCGCCTGCATCGCCAAAGTATTGCGCCCGATGTATATTTTCGAAGCTGTCGAATCCTCCGGCCATTGCAAGTGATTCCAGATTCTTCTTATTAATAGTTTGTAAATTAACTCTTTCTACAAAGTCGAATATCGATTTGAAATCTCCGTTCGCATCTCTTTCGTTGACGATGTCAGCCACTGCACCGGCACCGACGCCTTTAATTGCAGATAATCCAAACCGAAGTCCACCGCTTTTGTTTACAAAGAATTTAGAGCGTGATTCGTTCACATCAGGACCTAAAACGGCTAATCCCATGTGCTTGCTCTCATCCATAAAGATGGAGATCTTGTCTGCATTGGTAAGGTTACAACTTAATACCGCCGCCATAAACTCCGAAGGATAGTTGGCTTTCAGAAATCCGGTTTGGTAGGCGATATAGGCATAACAGACCGAATGCGACTTATTGAAAGCATATTGGGTAAATGCTTCCCAGTCTTTCCATATTTTATCAATCAGGTTATCAGTCGATTTGCCGACCGTTTTACAGCCTTCAAGGAAAATAGGATTGTTTTTACAACCTGCAATGAATTTAGCTTTCAGCTTCTCCATCATTGGTAAATTCTTTTTTCCCATCGCTTTACGCAGTGAGTCAGACTCACCTCGGGTAAACAGACCCAAGGCACGCGATTGAAGCATCACCTGTTCCTGGTAAACTGTAATTCCGTAGGTATCAGATAAAAACTGTTCCATGATGGGGTGGTCGTAAACAATCTCTTCCCGTCCCATTTTTCGGTTTACATACTTTGGGATATAGTCCATCGGACCTGGTCTGTAAAGCGCATTCATGGCCACAAGATCTTCAAAACGACTCGGTTGTAATAATCGCAGCCATTTTTTCATTCCGGGCGACTCGAACTGGAATATCGCAGTTGTATTCCCATTGCTGAAAAGTTCGAAAGTCTTTTTGTCATCGAACGGGATTTTGTCAATATCGAGATCTATTTTCTGAGAAAGATGAATGTTCTCAAGGCAGTCCTTAATGATTGAAAGAGTTTTCAGCCCAAGAAAGTCCATCTTTAACAATCCGATCGATTCAACAAAATGCCCGTCGTACTGGGTTGTCAGCAGATCTTCATCCTTTGTAGGCATTAGAGGGATATGATTGTCAAGCTTATCTCTTCCAATCAGAATCCCACATGCGTGAACACCAAATTGGCGGATACAGCCTTCGAGCGTTTCGGCAAATCTTAATGTTTTGACGATTAATGGATTGCTTGATTTTTTTTCTGCCTCAAGTAAAGGATTTTCAATGTAAGCTTTCGCGAGTGTTATCTTAGGCGTTTCAGGAACCATTTTAGCAAGTCTGTCGGCTTCGGCGAGTGGTAGTTTCAACACCCGCGATACATCCCTGATTGCCATTTTAGCTGCCATTGTTCCGAAGGTGCAAATATGTGCCACATTCTCGCGGCTATATTTTTCTTTTACCCAATCGAGCACCTTCTGGCGGCCGTCATCATCAAAATCGATGTCAATATCAGGCATCGATATCCTGTCTGGATTAAGGAACCGTTCGAAAAGGAGATCATGCTTGATCGGATCGACATTGGTAATTCCTGTACAATAAGCTACGACTGATCCGGCGGCAGATCCACGTCCTGGACCCACGATCACCTGCATTCCACGGGCTGCCGCAATAAAGTCCTGTACAATAAGAAAATATCCAGGAAATCCCATCGATTTAATCGTGTCAAGTTCAAATTCGATCCGTTCTTTCACCTCTTTATCGAGTACTTCGCCATAGCGTGATGTGGCACCCTCGTATACAAGAAAGGTCAGATAGTCACATTCGAACTTCACCCTTAAGGCATGTTCGTAGCCTTCTGATTTTTTCGGAGCATTCTTAAACTCCTCAATCATATCCGCTTCGGTGAACTTTTTCCTGTATTCCTCCATTGTTCCAAAACTTATGGGAATGGGAAATTCGGGCATGATTGGATCCGAGTCCAGTTCAAAGAACTCGATTTTATCAGTGATATTCTGGGTATTGGCAAGCGTGTTGGGTAAATCACCAAATAAAAGATTCATCTCAGCAGTCGTCTTTAGCCATTCCTGCTTCGTATACCTCATTCGTGAAGGATCATCGAGATCCTTTCCTGTATTTAAACAAATAAGAAGGTCGTGAGCATCTGCATCTTCGCCGTTTGTGAAATGACTGTCGTTTGTTGCTATTACTTTTACTCCAAATTTTTCGCCAAGCCGGATCAGTTCCTTGTTTACAATTACCTGACTTTCATAAACATCGGTAGGTAATTGCGGATCAGTCGTTTTATGACGCTGTACTTCAAGATAAAAATCATCTTTAAAAATGCTTTGAAACCACTTTATAGCCTCTTCTGCGCCGGGCAAATCCCCTTTCAGAATGCATTGAGGAATTTCGCCTCCAATACACGCCGACGATACAATTAATCCTTCGCTGTATTTTTCGAGAATATTTTTATCAATTCGAGGTTTGTAGTAGAAACCTTCCGTATTGGCCAACGTGACCAATTTCAATAGATTGCGATAGCCTTTCTCATTCTTGGCCAGTAAAATCAAGTGGTCTCCCGACCGATCTTCTTTTTCGCTTTTGTCTTTGAAATGGATTCCCCGCGAAGCAACATAGGTTTCAACGCCAAGAATAGGTTTTATGTCAAATTTTTTGCAAGTTTCATGAAACTCTTTGATTCCGAACATATTGCCATGATCGGTGAGCGCAAGGGCAGTCATACCGTCCTTTTTTGCTTTTTTTACCAGATCTGAAACAGCAGCCGCACCGTCGAGGATTGAATATTGACTGTGGACATGAAGATGGGTAAATGATACCATAGTTAAAACCTTTTGAATGAATGGGAATGTCTTTTCCCGATCGTGCATTTTGTGGCACGGATAAAAATAGAAAATTTATACCGAATACATTCAGGTGTTGATAACTATTGAATATTAGGTCGCAAATTGTTGAAATGGAGAGATATAAATAGGATCAGGCTAAATCTTCAGTTGAAGGTTATACTCAATAAACAAAAGAAGGAAACCCGTCGGGAATCCTTCTTTTGTCATGGCTGGAATTAAGCCAGTCAGTTGTATTTGAAAAGTGTAATTGACCTATTTATCAATATTTGAATAAAATGACGCTTACTCAAACGATTCAGAATTAAAGCGCAATGTCTTTTGTTGCGATGCTTATTGCCTGAACGTAGTCGTAAGCTGTCGATTCAAACAACAACCCTGTCACTTCAAAGGTATAAGTTCCTGCTATTCCAGACGTTAAATTTGCTAAAGAAAATCCTACTTTCAGATTTGCTTTTAAAGGAGAACTGGTATCAATAAAGGCCGGACGAAAATAAACCTGTGTTGTTCCTTTCGTCACTTTAAGCTGGTAAGCATGTGTTGAGGCTATTGCATCCCAGGTAATGTACAAAGAGTCTCCACTAACTGTTTTTACCAATGAAGTGATGTTCGCCGGCAGTAGTGACGCAGCGGACAATGAATTGGAGTAAGTTATTTCCTCACCATCATTGAATTTAACGAGGTATGTGTAAGTGCCAGAAGCTGGAGGAGTTACTGTATAATCAGCAACTGCAGGTTCGTTATAGAATGAAACACCTCCATTTTCAAAATTGGTTAACTGCAAAGCTACTCCACTGGGTGATGTGACGCTTACGCTTTTCATTACGCTATAGGAAATTACCGAATGCAATGCTGCATAAACAGTCACTCCCTGAGCGTTTTTAATTGCTTTTATAGAAACATCAACGTTTGCTACATTCTCATTCTTTGTTTTTTTACATCCCGATAAACCGACGACGATCAAAGTAACGAGTATTAATGATTTTAATATATTCATTTTCATTAGTTTAAAAGAAGTTTGAATTAAATAAGGAATATTGAAAACGAAAAGAAGAAATCGATTAGATACTCTTCTTTTCGTTATGGCCAGTTTGAAAGAAGTAAACTGGTTTATTAGTTTTCACTTCATTAGCTAATAATCAAGGGATTTTTCATTGACTTAAAGCGCAATGTCTTGTGTTGCGGTGCTAATTGCCTGAATGTAGTCGTAAGTTGTCGACTCGAATAATAATCCGGTCAGTTCAAAGGTGTAAGTTCCTGAACCTGAACCAGAAGATAAAAGAGTGGCGACGGGGATTCCTAACCTTAAACTTGACTTCAATGGGACACTTCCGTCGGCAAATGCAGGTTGATAATAAGCCTGCGTAGTCCCTTTCATAACTTTAAGCTGGTATGCATGGGTAGTAGCAATTGCATCCCACTTAATATAAACGGTGTCACCATTTGCTGATTTTTGAAGGGATGTAATACTAGCTGGCAGAATTGATGTGTTTGCCAATGTATTGGTGTAGGTTATTTCCTCTCCGTCATTGAATTTTGCGAGGTATGTGTAGGCACCTGCAGTTGGGACAGTTGTTGAATAATCAGTAACTGCAGGTTCGTTAAAAAAGGAATTACCTCCATTTTCAAAATTGGTCAACTGCAAAGTCGCACCACCCGGTGATGTAACACTTACACTTTTCATTACATTATAGGAGAATACCGAATGGATTGCAGTATAAACAGTTGTCCCCTGAGCGTTTTTAATTGCTTTCACGAAAACGTCAGCAGTAGCCTCATTTGTGACTTTTGCTTTTTCGCATCCTGATAAGCCCAACATAATCAGGGCTATCAGTGTTAGTAAATGTACTTTTTTCATTTGTAATAGTTTAATAATTAATGGCACTTTTCATGGCTTCCAACTTTTAACTGTTATTTTCCTTACAAAAATGCAAAGCAAAGTTAAGCAATTCTGTTTATTTATCTCAATTCGGTGTAAAGCCATACAGCTTTTAGTAAGACGCTTCTTCGTTTGGAACAGTTGCGTGCGAACGCTGATATTAATTTCCTCAAATATTTATTGGCTTTGATGGTAAAGATTTCATCCCGCAGCACTGACCTGTTAGTTGTATAAACTAATACGAATTGAAAATAGGACAACTATTTTTAGTACCGAATAATATTGTATCTTTGCCCCGCAAATAAAAATTATAAATTTTAACGTAAAACGTTATGTCAGTAAAGATTCGTTTGGCAAGGCATGGTCGCAAACAACATGCTTATTACCACATTGTGGTAGCAAACAGCAGGTCGCCACGAGATGGCAGGTTTATTGAAAGGATTGGTTCTTACAATCCAAATTCTAATCCTGCCACCATCGATCTTAATTTTGATAAAGCCATTGAATGGCTTAACAATGGCGCCCAGCCTACCGATACTTGTCGCACAATATTGTCGCACAAGGGGGTAATGATGAAAAAGCACCTTTTAGAAGGTGTTAAAAAAGGAGCTTTTGATCTTGCTGAAGCCGATAAAAGGTTTGATGCATGGATGAAAGAAAAAGAAAATGCAGTTCAGGCAAAAAAAGATGGTCTTACAGCCGGATTCAACGAAGACATGAAAAAACGTCTTGTAGCTGAAACAAAGGTAAATGAGACCCGTATTGCTGAAATTGCCAAGAAAAATGCTGCTGCTGCGGCTGCTCTTATCGTGAAACCGGTAAAAGAAGCTGAGCCAGAAGCAGAGGCAGAAGCAGCCGAACCAACTGAAGAAGCATAAAACTGAAAAGTTTTTTTGCAGCAATTAGCTGAAAAAATTACAAAGGGCGATGGTTATTTTAACCATCACCCTTTTTTTATATCTTTGTATTTCATTATTTGTATTTTGCTATGATTCAAATAAATAAGGAAGACTGTGTAGAGGTTGGTTATATTCAGAAACCACATGGACTTAAAGGTGATGTCATTTTAGTATTCGAAAAAGAGTACGAAGAAACGATTGAAGAGCTTGAATTTCTTTTCGTTGAAGTCGATGGCGGACTTGTCCCATATCATATTGAAGATGACGGATTAAACTTCCGAACCGACGAAAGTGCCATTTGCAAACTGGAGTTTATCGACACACTTTCAAAAGCAAAAGATTTGGTTGGATGCAAAGTCTATGCTTTCGACCATGCCATAATCGATTCTGAAGATGATGGAATCGCTTCAACTTTGATTGGCATGAGAATTTTCGATGCAAAATTTGGAGATATTGGATTGATCAGCAGGGTGGATGATTTCTCGGGCAACCTGGTTATTACGGTTGATCATCCGCGTGCCGAAATCATGATCCCACTTTCTGACGAGGTCATTACCTCGGTTGATGAGGAAAAGCGGGAAATGCACCTGGATTGCCCCAATGGATTGATCGAAATATACCTCGATTAAAATATTTTATTGATATTGCAACTTTCAGCTTGTTTGTGCGTCCTTATTATAAGTATTTAATTTTGGAATAAGAGACGATGATCGGTTGAATCGGGGAGAGTCTCGCAAGAAAGTGCTCAATTATAATTTATTAACTCAATTACTTTATCATGAAATCACGATTAATTACATTAATTGCAATTCTGGTAATTACCGGAACACAGCTACTTGTCGCTCAGACAAGCTCAAAGAGGGAAGTTTCGGCTTTCACGGAAATATCATTGAGGATTGGCGCCAATGTTCATTTGAAACAAGGAGAACCGCAATCCATTGAGGTGAAATGTAGTGAGTCAACGCTCGCAAAATTAATCACGGAAGTGAAAGATCGGAAGTTAGTGATTCGATATCCAAATGATTCCTGGTTTAGCAAATGGAATCCAGGAACTGTTGACATTTATGTGACAATGCCACAAATTGATGCACTGGCTATCTCCGGATCAGGATCAATTTTTTCTGATGGAAAAATTGAATCGCGGATTTTGGATGCAACGATTAGCGGAAGCGGCGATATTAAATTGGCTGATCTCAAAGCTGAAAAGGTTTCTGCCACGCTTTCGGGTTCCGGGAATGTACATCTCTTTGGAAAACAGAATGCAACTGAACTTAAAGCGACTATTTCAGGTTCCGGTAATGTAAAAGCAATTGAATTTCCAGCTGAGAGTGTAATTGTTAAAATTGCGGGATCAGGGAATTGCTGGGTAAATTCAACCAAGAATCTGGTCGTGAAACTTGCAGGATCTGGCAATGTCGTTTACCGTGGAAATCCTTCAGTTGAATCGAGTATAGCTGGTTCTGGTAAAGTGAAAGAAGAAAAATGAAAAATAAGATGATACTGACGGCTGGCAATTAGCTGCTTGTAGCTCTTTGCCAGCTGCCAAATTTATTGCCGTATAACTTCAACCTGGCCACCCACCCCCAGTTTGATAATACCTGAGGGGTTCGACTTCGACAGATCATCCTGCCGAAACTTAACGGTAAAATCAACAGCTTGCTTAATTTCTTCACTGATTTCGGCAAAATTCTGTGGTGATTTTTGTCCGCTGATATTTGCAGAAGTCGAGACCACTGGTTTCCGGAATCGTTGAATCAATTGCTGTGTGAAGGCTTCATTCGTAATTCTGATTCCAATACTTCCGTCGTTTGCTAATAAGTTAGCTGCCAAATTCTTAGCGCCAGGATAGATAATGGTAAGCGGGGTGTCGGCTACTTCGATCAGTTCCCATGCAATTTCGGGAACTTCAGAAATATAGGAGTTGAGTAAGTTCGGGTTTTCCATCAAAACAAGCATACTCTTTGCATCCTGTCGCTGTTTAATTTCATAGATACGTTTAACCGCTGCAGCGTTTGTTGCGTCACAACCAATTCCCCAAATGGTGTCAGTAGGATACAGGATGATCCCTCCTGAACGAAGTACCTCGACTGCTTTTACGATATCATCGACAAAACTCATGCTCATGATTCTTTGTATTCAATAAAGTGTTTATTCTCGAACGGACGATAGTTGAACAATTTTTCAAAATAGTACAACACGTAATATCGGACATTAAATTTTTTCTTTTTAGTTGAGAGTTCCGGATGCCAGTTAAGTGCATCAATGCGAGCCTGCATCACTTTAGGATGTTCACCTCTGAATTGTTTGAGGCTATCAATTCCTTCCTCATATTTGAATTCGTCGGATTCCTGTTCAATCGTCTTGATATGTTTCGAGTCGACCGACCAATATTGCTTGGATCCTTCTAACTTATTCATCATCAGTTTTGGTGGTCTTACCCAACCATAATGATACATGGTGGCGTCAATAAAAACGCCGGTCAGTTTTTTTGCATTCTTCCAGCGAAAGCCCTGCGCATCGTTCCACGACCTGATCTCTTTGTTGTTCCGGACAATCCGAATTTCGCTCCTGTACCAGCGTCTCGAATCAGCGTAATAGTCGAAGGTGCCATAAAAGTGGGTGTAGTGCATAATCAGTCCGTCAACTGCTTTGATATCCAGGTATTTCTTCATCGAAAGTACAATTCCCGGTAAGTACTTCTCGTGAACCACTTCATCTCCCTGAATGTAAAAACACCAATCGTATTCGGCGGGGATAAAGTCAAACGCTTTATTGGTTTCAGACGCGAGTACTCTACCTCGTTCGCGTAATGAAGGATCCCAAACTGTATCAATGATTTCAATTTTATCAGAACCTATCGATTCGATTAACTCCCTCGAACCATCATTACAATCGCCAACAGCCACAATAAATTTATCGCAGACTGGTAGAATCGATGTAATGGCTTCAACTATAGGATAGTCAAATTTCACTGCGTTTTTTACAAAACTAAACCCGCAAACTTTCATCAGTAGATAATTTGTTTTTTAATTGTCTGAAAGAACACCTAATATTATCTTTATTCGTGTTTGCGGAGCGCAGAATAATGGGTGTTTTATCAGTATTTATTTTGTGCAATCCATTGGATAAATGGTGGTTTACACCTCAAATCCGGGTATTCCGTTAAAATCAAGTGTTGCAAAATAATCTGTGACAGTTTCGGCTCTCCTTATCTGAATTACTTCACCATTTTCGCGAAGTAATAATTCAGCAGAACGAAGCTTTCCATTATAGTTGAAACCCATAGAATGTCCGTGCGCACCTGTGTCGTGAATAACAACAATGTCGCCAGAAACTAATTTTGGTAAAACCCTGTTAATGGCAAATTTATCGTTGTTTTCGCAAAGTGAACCTGTCACATCGTACATGATTTTTGTGGCTGAATCTTCCTTGCCGGGCACTGTAATATGATGATAGGAACCATAAAGTGCAGGTCGCATTAAATCGGCCATACACGAATCAAGACCCGCGTATTTTTTGTAGGTATTTTTGATGTGAAGTACCTTACTCACCAGAAAACCAAATGGTCCTGTGATTGCACGGCCTGATTCAAAGTAAAGCTTGATCGGTTTCAGACCATTTCCAAGGATGTATTTTTCGTAATTGATCCTGATCCCTTCACTCATTTTTTCCAGGTTTACCTCAACCTGTTCTGGTTTGTAAGGAATCCCGATTCCTCCGCCAAGATTGGCAAATTCGAAGGTAATATTCAATTTTTTAGAGAGGTCAGCAATCAGTTCAAAAAGAATCTGAGCCGTACCTGCAAAGTAGTCTGGGTCGAGTTCGTTGGATGCCACCATTGTATGGATTCCAAAACGTTTGACCCCTTTGTCAATCAACATTTGGTAGCCTTCGAAAAGCTGACTTCTCGTAAAACCATATTTTGCTTCCTCAGGATGTCCAATAATTGCATTTCCTTCTTTTAGGGAACCAGGATTGTACCGGCAACAAACAAGTTCAGGCAAACCAATCTTTTCGTCGAGATATTGAATATGTGCAATGTCGTCAAGATTGATAATCGCTCCTAATTCCATTGCCTTTTGGAACTCTTCAGCAGGGGTATCATTTGAAGTAAACATGATTTCTTCACCGCGCATTCCGATCCGCTCTGCCAATTCAAGTTCAGCAATTGAACTGCAATCGATTCCAAATCCTTCATTCCGAAGGATTTTCATCAGATATGGATTCGGTGCCGCTTTAATCGCGTAGTATTCTTTAAACCCTTCATTCCAGGCAAATGCCATTACGAACCTTTTTGCATACGACCGCATCCCTTTTTCGTCGTAGATATGAAAAGGAGTCGGGTACTTTTCAATTATTTTCTCTAATACTTCTTTTGTAAAAGGAAGTTTCTTTTCAGTCATAAAATTAAAAATTAAAGCGGTGCAAAATTAGAAAAATTAAGCACACAATACATCAGAAGTGCTAAAACCCAATGAGGAAACTAATTTAAAGGTAACTGTAAATTATTCTTATAAGATTTTAACAAGTTGAATGGGGTAAAAGTTTTTGAGGTGATGGATTGCAAACCTTTTGAAATTCTTAGTTTGATAAATTTCAAGGTTGTCAGGATTTAGTTATACGATTGGTAATGGCCTGAATAGTAGAAATATTAAAGTTGTTTCTGCCGCAGTAGGGTTGTGGTAATGGCAAAATGGAATAGGCCAGATACAAATTCCGGCCTATTTCATCGACAGACGAATTTTTAAATTATCGTGGAAAGTTCTTAAAAATCAACCCAACAACATTATTAATTTGGTCTTCCCTGGTTTCGGTGCGGGGGTTTACCAGACCTTCAGCCACACCTTCCCATATCATCGATTTTTCCTGAACGTCGATCACATCTATGAAAAGTGTTCCTTCAATTGATTTATTTACATCGACATAGGTGTTGGAAGAACCCCAGCCGCGATAGTACATTCCGCCATTGTAATTGGTGTTCGCAGTGGCGGAATATTTGGTTTTACCTTTTACAAAAGCATTCACCAAAACATCGGGAGTTTCAGAAACCTGAAAACCTTTGGCCTGCATCTCTTTGGTAATGGCATCTTTCAGCCTGCGACGGTTTAAATCATTCAACGTCACCTTGTCAACTTCTTTGCTGAAATTGAATGTTTTGTATTTCGAGAAGTCAGCTTTCCGATCGTAGTCGGAACTCACTTTAATACTGGCGCATCCGGCCATTACAATTACCAGCATGACTGGTAAAATTGTTTTTAAAAAATTGATTTTCATAGCGGTAAAATTTAAATTATACATTGTTTTTAATTATAACTGATTGATTTATCGTTGTCTTCCATTTTCTCTTTCCCTGTTTGCATTTTGAGAAGATACAGTTGGCGTAGACGATTTGTTTTCATGCGCCGCTCTTCTATTTGATGATTGCGTATTGGCTGCTCTGCTTTCGCGTTGTTGGGACTTGTTGGCTGCCCGCTCTGGCGCTGCAGATCTTTGTTGAGGCTGTGCTGCCTCTCTTCTTTGCGGGGCAGAAGATCTTTCATACTGTGAAGCATTTCGACCTGATGCGGCTCTGTTTCCCGCATTGTCAGTTGCCGACTGTTGGCGTGGTCTTTCGGAATAGGCTCCACCTCTATTGCTACTTGCAGGTGCTGATTCCCTTCGAATTGTGCCGTTTCCAACTCCCGAACCTCTTCTGTTTACTGAGCCTTCAGATCTTACAGGATTTACTGTATTATATTCTCTTCGATTGACTGTTCCACCCGGTCTTTCGAAACTTCTTTGACCATTTCCACCTCGGTTTATTGATTCATTCCCACGACGGTTTACCGTACCGCTTGTTCCAGCTCCCTGTCGTGCATTTGAATAGTCGCGTTGTCTCGTAATCCCTGAATTACCGGTTCTTGCAGAACCTGATTCCATTGTATTTGGTCGACGGACAATATTGTTACCTCTTTGGTGATCAATTCTTTCAAGGTTCGAGTTATTGACCCTCGGATTGTTAATCACGTTTGATTCAATAGACCTGTAAAATCCGTTTCGATGAATCGGCCGATCCGAATTGCGATACCTATTCGCGTAATTATTTTCGTAATAGCTGTAGTAATTATACGATAGATGTGGGAATAATGTCGGATGGTTATAAGTTTGCCAATGCATAAAATGGTATGATGGAAGTCCGACAAAAACAACATTCCCATAGTTATTTCTGTAAAAGCCTGTGTGGTAATAAATGGGACGTGGTCTCCAATAAGGATCTGAATACCAGTATGGATAACCGAACCAGTAAGGGTAACTATTGATGATCCTCACGTTTACAATTGGATCTGATGAACTTTCATACCTTGCCTCATTATTTTCCTGTGCATATTTATCTGATGCTTCGAGCATTTCGTTGTAAGCTTCAGGATCGTTCTGTATCTGATTTTTATAGGCATCTAAATCTTCTTTGTTTTGTTCCGCCAGTTCCTTCGAAATTCTGTTCAGATTACCTTCAATCCAATTCGGATCTTCACTATATACTGCTCCCAGGAGAGTTGTAAAGTCTTTATCTTCAACAAGAATAGAAACGATTTCAGGGTAAGCAAGTAGCGTATTTACACTTTCGCGGGTCTCGGGATCGTAAGGCTCGAGGTATGATTGAAATGCGCCATCTATTTCGCTGTTTAGCTGGTCAATGCGAAGAAGAACCTCAAAATACATCCGCGCGTATTTTTTTGCTGTTTCATGAATATCTTCCGGGTAATTCAATACAATCTGATTGACTTCCGAATTAGTTGGTTTTCCTTCTTTTACCAAATCGGAAATAAGGTTTGGATAACGAGCCATTTCGTAGAACGCGGCCTGTGCATCACGGTCGTAGTCATCGATAATTGCCCTGAACTGATTCTTCGATCTATTTTGTAATTCTTCAATTTGGTTAAGCACTTCCGGAGTCTGAGCAACCTGAAGAATGTCGCGTTGAACGTTTTCGTCGTAACCTGCAATTGCGTCAACGGTAGTGCGATCTTCATCAATCATTTGCAATAGTGCGTTTTGATTCTCCGACTGAGCTTTCCCCTGGATTGAAAGGCTCATTAGTATTGCTAAAAATATAAATGGCAGTATGTTATATTTGACCTTTCGGTACTTTATAGAAGTTTTCATGACTTACAATTTTAGTTGTACACATAATCGCAAACAAAAATTCTGCCAGAAATGAAGAAACGCTGAAAGTTTAATTTATATTTTAGATGTTTTAAAACCGTTTAGCTTGTAAATGATTGAAATATAGTTAATTTAGACAATGCAATTTTGGTAATTGTGAATCTGTTTTGTAGGTTTGCAAAAATAAAGTATAGAATATTTCAGGTTCTATTTCTATAGATAAATCGTAAATTAAATAAAATGAGAACGATATGAGTCTTTTGAGCAGATTTCCCAAATTGAATTCCAAAATTTCCCGGGGCCTCTTGTGGAGTTTGATTTCAATGATTTACATCGCATTCCGCTTCATCTATTTTTCTGAAATTAGATTCATCGATTGGATTGCATCAGGAGCGATGTTCATATTGGGGATATTTTCTATTTTTGAAGGCGTGAAAATTTCTAAAAATAATACAAAGTAAAGTTCAGATAAAGCGTGAAATGATCTGATATCATTTGGAAATGAATTGATTAATTGGGAACGGATATGAAAACTTATATTTCCATACTAAGAGGAATTAATGTTGGCGGAAAGAATCTTATCAAAATGAATTCCTTGAAGGAAATGTATGAAGGTTTGGGTTTTCTGAACGTTAAGACCTACATTCAAAGTGGAAATGTTGTTTTTCAAAGCGTTGAAACAAATTTGAAAGAATTGGAGATGCTAATATCGGACGGAATATTGAACCGGTTTACATTTAATGTTCCGGTTTTCGTAAGAGAAGTTTCAGAATTGAAGGGCATCTTAGTCCAAAATCCATTTTTAAAAGAAATTGAAGAAGATATTTCGAAACTACACCTTACATTTTTATCAAAGTCTCCCGAAAAGCCATTTGTTGATAGCATTGGAAATTCCTCTTATTTGCCAGATAAGTATTTCATAACGGAGAAAACCGTTTATCTGTTTTGCCCAAATGGTTACGGCAAAACAAAGTTGAATAATAATTTTTTTGAAAATAAGTTGAAAGTTAAGGCGACGACAAGAAACCTTAGAACATTAATGGAATTGGTGAAGCTTGGGGATATGTATTTACCTAATGGTGTATCAGATTAGTTGTTAGATGATAACGATTGTGGCGAATATTTCAGCGATATAATTCCGATAATTTCTTAATTTTGGCGGTTGTCCGAAAAATATCGATATTGGAACTCAAGGAACTGCTCAAATATTACACCTCTCATCCCTCTGTTATCGGGTTGCGCGAAAAGATTGCTGAATCTGATGCGGCAAAAATATCACTCAAAGGATTGACCGGATCGTCTTCTGCCATCGTATTAAATGCTGCTTATCAGATAAATCCGTTTAGCGCGATTGTAATTTTAAGCGATCGGGAGGAGGCTGCTTACTTTTATGATGATCTCAATGCATTGGGTCTCGAGGAAAACGTATTGTTTTTTCCGTCCTCTTACCGTCGTAGTTTTGTCCACGAAAGAATTGAGAGCGAGAATATTATCTTCAGGACTGAAGTACTTAATAAACTGGCGCTTAACGAAACGGGTTATATGGTAATCACTTATCCTGAGGCAATCATGGAGAAAGTGATTTCGGGAACAGGATTAGCGAAAAATACACTTCACATACGGAAAGGTGAAAAACTCTCTATCTCATTTATTAATGAAGTGTTGTATGAGTATGGATTTGAACGGGTTGAATTTGTTTATGAGCCAGGCCAATACTCACTTCGTGGGTCGATTATTGATATATTTTCATTTTCGAACGAAGATCCATACCGGATTGACTTCTTTGGCGATGAAGTAGATTCTATCCGAACTTTTGATATTGAAGACCAGATTTCGAAAGAGACATTGACCCGAATCTCAATTATACCGAATATTCAGGAAGGATTGCAAGACGAAAAGCGGGTTTCTATCTTTGATTTTTTGGATAAAAAGATGGTAGTTGCCGCGAAAAGCTTTACCTACGTTTCGGGTCTGATTAAGCAATTACACCAGGAAGCATCTGAGAAGTTTAGCGATGCCGAGATTTCCGATCTGGTCATTTCCGGCAAGGAATTTAAAGGTGATATAACTGATTTTACCTGTGTTGAATTTGGAACGGCTAACTATTTTAAGCCGGCAGATGAATTCATTTTCGATACTTCCAAGCAGCCTGTATTTAATAAAAACTTCGATTTGCTTGGTCAGAATCTAAAGTCAAACCGGCAAAAAGGATATCGGAATATTCTCCTGACTTCAAGTCCCAAACAAATAGAACGACTTCATGCTATTTTTGATGACAAGGGTGACCCTCAAAAGTTCGATAGTCTGTTGTTTGCTATAAATGAAGGGTTTATTGATCATGATCTTAAAATTTGTTGTTATACCGATCACCAGATTTTCGAGCGGTATCACCGGTTTAAGTTGCGTTCAAAAAAGTCATCACGTCAGGCAATTACGATCAAGGAGTTGAGCAAGTTGCATCCAGGCGATTTTGTCGTTCACATTGATCATGGTGTGGGAAAATTTGCCGGCCTTGTTAAGACGGAAGTGAATGGGAAAATTCAGGAAGCGATACGATTGACATACAAAGATAACGATTCGTTGCTGGTTAGTATTCACTCGTTACACCGCATTTCAAAATACAAAGGAAAAGAGGGGCAGGAGCCTACAATCAATAAATTAGGAACTGCCGCATGGCAGAACCTTAAAACAAAAACTAAAAATAAGGTTAAGGATATTGCCCGCGAATTGATTGCCCTTTATGCCAAGCGAAAGATGGAGAATGGCTTTGCTTTTTCAGCTGATTCGTACCTTCAGGAGGAGTTGGAGGCCAGCTTTATATATGAAGATACCCCTGATCAGTTAAAGGCCACTTACTCCATCAAGGAAGATATGGAGAAACCTATGCCGATGGACCGTTTGGTTTGCGGTGACGTAGGGTTTGGGAAGACGGAAATTGCGATCCGTGCAGCTTTTAAAGCCGTAGCAGACAGCAAACAAGTGGCAGTATTGGTCCCCACAACAATATTGGCACTGCAACATTATAAGACATTTAAGGAGCGACTGAAAGACTTCCCATGTAATGTGCAATATATTAGCAGGCTGCGAAATTCTGGTGAAGTTAAGAATGTCCTTAAGGAATTGAGTGAAGGTAAAGTCGATATTGTTATTGGTACCCACAAACTGATTGGCAAGGATGTGAAATTTAAGGATCTTGGTCTTCTTATCATCGATGAAGAGCAACATTTTGGGGTTTCGGTAAAAGAGAAATTGAAACTGTTGAAAGCAAACGTCGATACTTTGACACTGACTGCGACGCCAATTCCACGTACGCTGCAATTTTCGTTGATGGGCGCGCGTGACCTCTCCATCATTAATACACCGCCACCGAACCGATATCCGATTAATACTGAGGTAAGTGTTTTTGACGAGGAGATTATCCGTGATGCGATTAGTTACGAGATCGCCCGTGGCGGACAGGCTTTCTTTATTAATAACAGGGTTTCGAATATCTATGAAATTGAATTGATGATTAATCGGCTTTGTCCCGGAGTCCGGACTGTAGTTGGTCATGGTCAAATGGAAGGAAACAAGCTTGAAAAGGTGATGTTCGACTTTGTGAACGGCGATTTTGATGTGCTTATTGCAACCACAATTATTGAATCCGGTTTGGATATTCCGAATACCAACACGATCATTATCAATAATGCTCAGAATTTCGGATTGAGTGAGCTTCACCAGTTGCGCGGACGCGTTGGCAGGTCGAATAAAAAAGCGTTCTGTTATTTATTGGCACCGCCCTTAAATGCGATGTCAGCCGATGCCCGCCGACGTTTGCAGGCCATTGAGGAGTTCTCCGAAATTGGGAGTGGTTTCAGCATTGCAATGCAGGATCTTGATATCCGCGGTGCTGGTAATTTGCTGGGTGGCGAACAGAGCGGATTTATCGCAGATATTGGTTTTGAGGCTTACCATCGTATCTTGAATGAAGCAATGATGGAGCTGAAATCGGGTGAATTTCAGGATCTTTTTCAGGATGAAAATGCAGAGGCTTCCGGCGCTTTTCTCGATTTGAGCTATGTAAACGACTGTAATATTGACACTGACCTTCAATTGTTATTTCCTGACCAATACATATCTAGCGTTTCGGAGCGGATGCTGCTTTACCGCGAATTGGACAATATGGAAAACGAAACGATGGTTCAACTGTTTGAAAAAGGACTTATTGACCGTTTCGGGTCTATTCCTGAAGCTTCGCGTGAGTTGATTGATGTTGTCCGTTTAAGATGGATTGCCATTTCACTTAACATCGAACGGATCATTTTAAAAGAATCGAAGATGATTTGCTACATGCCATCCGATCCCGCATCGAATTACTACCAAACGGTTCATTTTCAAAAACTGATGCAGTGGATTGTGCAAAACCCATCGAAATGCCGCGTAAAAGAGGGGAAGGGAAAACTAAGTATCAATTTTACTGAAATAAAAACAATACGTAAGGCTGTCAATATGTTGACTGGTATTGCAGAGAAAGCAAGTCAATAACGGACCACCACGCCATTGTTAAAATTCATGTTTGCATTTTAACAATGGTAAACTATCAGCCGATCGGTC
>Ga0302288_1001154_pt1 | contig 17654 bp, 21 predicted proteins | sample III_Fen_N1_1_FD_194549 | JGI IMG/M metagenome (GOLD analysis project Ga0302288, IMG submission 194549) | Peat permafrost microbial communities from Stordalen Mire near Abisko, Sweden - III_Fen_N1_1 | ecosystem: Environmental > Terrestrial > Soil > Wetlands > Permafrost | place: Sweden: Abisko...
ATTCACACCTGCTTTGGTGTACATTGTCGGAATGGGAACAACCACTTCAATTTTTCCGCCTGATTTTTTTCTCCACCTCTTAGGTGGTTCTATTAAATCGGGTGCCGGTTTTTTATGGACCATTGTCACCGCAACATGGTCGCAGTATTGGCCCTATATTCTTGGGTTTTTTACGATATGGGTTATCTATGAAGTCATTACTCGGAATGGTCAGATGCACTACAATTCTGAGAACGGATTTTCCCCGACCTTTAATCGGGTGGTTGGGAGTGGTGTGTACCTTCTCCTTCAAGCCATTGTGTATGGATGCATTCATTTTTTCTTTGGGGAATCTGCATACACTGAACCTTGGGCGTATATGATCCATCTTGTTGTCTTCGGATCAACTAAGTTGCTACTACTCGCTGTTGGTTTTTGGGTCTACTAAATTGTTTCTAGACTGATGTGCTACCACAGCACTGAGACCGACCAGCATCATTAATATTCCGAATCCGAAATACCCTTGTGGTGCTTGAAAGAGAGGGAAGTGCTATGGATGCTGTATAAGAGTGTGTTACGTCTGTATCTCACCTCAAGAGGTGATCGAGAAGCCTCTTTTTGAGATCTCAAGATTTCTCCAATAAGGCTTGTGGTGTCTCACTCCAGCAAGTTCAGGACTGAGTAGGCACCCCTAAAACAAAAAATGCCCATAAGGGCGTTTTTTCGTCTAGGTTATGTTAAATGCTTCGCCCTTTAATTAATCGTATCAAGAGCATAATCACAGCAACAATAAGGAGGATGTGAATGAATCCGCCAATGGTGTATGAAGTGATAATACCTAAAAGCCAAAGAACGATAAAGACTATTGCGATGGTGGTTAGCATGGTTTTGATTATTATTTGTGTCTAATAATAAGGCCGTAAAATAGTGGGGGTAATTACAGGTGAACACTCGCTACCCCTGTTTTCTTATTGTGGAATCGGATTTTATTTGAGGTCTGTATGCTGTATATTAGTCGTCATGGATGAAGATATAAAAAATAAATTGAAACCAAGCCTTGGCGAGATGTCGATGAATCCAGTTGTTAGGTCGATGATTTTGTCAGATTTTTTTATACTCTCAGCTTTTTCAATCTATGGGCCAGTTTTTGCCATATTTATAATCGGCCAAATCAATGGTGGTTCTGCTCTAACCGTGGGCTTTGCAACTGCTTCGTATTGGATTGTTCGATCGGCAATACAACTACCCATATCAAAGACGTTGGATAGACTCGATAGTGAGAGGGTGAATTTCAGGGCGCTCCTCACAGGGTCTTTTCTTTTTAGTATCGTGCCTTTTATGTTTATTTTTGCGACTGAGCCTTGGCATATATACCTCCTCCAAGCTGTCTATGGTATAGGTGATTCACTGGCTGCGCCTACATACCTCTCTGTCTTTTCAAATCATTTAGATAAGAAGAGGAGGAACTTTGAGTGGGGGACACGTTCGGTGCTCATTGGTGTTGGTACATCTGTGGCGGCTGTTGGTGGTGGATTTCTAGCAGACCATTACGGATTCCACGTTATATTTATTCTCACTGGCCTTCTTGCAACGTTTGGTTCGTCTCTCCTCATATACTCTCGTTATAAGGATTTTGAACAATTGGCAAAGAAATAATATTCGTCCATTTTCTATGAAGGTTTCCCTTAAAAACTTCATCAACCCCGTTTTCTCACTGCTTCAGTCTCTGAAAAAAGGCGAGGTGATTACCTATGGTGAAGTTGCTAAGCGGTGTGGTCTTTCAAATCCGCGCCATGTCGGTTGGATTCTTAAACAAAACACCGACCCAGATAAAGTCCCGTGTTATAAAGTTGTTCATTCTGATGGTTCCTTATCAAATGGGTACAAATTTGGAGGCCCAAAAGAACAGCGCCGACGCCTCGATGCAGATAGAGCATAACTTCGTAGGGTGAAGTGGGTATTCGTGCCATACTGGAACTACTTTGAAAACTCTAAATATAGTACGGGTGGTTGTGTTGATAGTGTGCGTCTTTGTGCCTTTACATAATGTGAGAGGGGAAGTTTCGGTATCAACAACACCCACAGCGCATTTTACACACAACTTTTCCCTAGGGGCTCGTAGTGACGATGTCCGCACGCTCCAACAATTCCTCATTATTGGAGGTTTTCTAAAGACATCCACCTCAACCGATTTTTTTGGCCCTATGACAAAAACAGCTCTTATTCATTGGCAACAAGCGGTTGGAATCTATCCTGCGTCGGGCTTCTTTGGATCCCTCTCAAGGAATAAAATGAATGTAGTTGCAGAACAAGTGCTCGCTGGGATAAATAAATCACAAGAGAATGTTGGAACAACAACCACAATGGCCGTGACAGCAACGAGTAGTAAGGATGGATTACCGGTGCGTCTTAAGATTTCGAAGATTGGTGTTGATGCAGGTTTTCAATACACAGGACTCACATCTGCAGGGATAATGGAAATACCAAATAATATTACCGACGTCGGTTGGTATACAAAGAGCACTCGCCCCGGGGAGAAGGGAACCTCGATTGTCACAGGACATGTTGCTCAAATACGTGGCGGGAAGGTGACAAAGCCGGGGGTATTTTTCAAATTAAATGAATTGAGTGTTGGGGACAGATTAGAAATCGTGAACGATAAAGGGGAGACTGTCACTTTTGTAGTTCGCGAGAGTCGTAGTTATGATCCAGGTGCTGATGCGACTGATGTATTTCATTCCAAAGACGGAGGAACGCATTTAAACATCATTACTTGTGAGGGTACGTGGAATGCCACCAAAGCGAGCTACACTCAAAGACTCGTTGTGTTTACTGATATCGTTTCCAACTAATCACTACCGACGAACGATTGTCTTTGCAAAGTGATAGAGATATTTTCCAAAGATAGTTATTGTTCCCTCGCTTTTAAACCTGCGTGCAGAGGTTTTCATGGTGAGAGAGGGGATGAAGCGAACTTTTCCAAATCGGGCGACACGTTTCGCTGTGTCAGTATCTTCGCCATAAAAAGTGAGATCAGTATTATAGCCACCTGCTTTTTCAAGCGCAGACACTCGTATAAAGTTGTTTCCTCCAATGAGTACCGCTCCTTTTTTAACGAGGGGAATCTGGAGTAATGTATTCATAAGTGGATAGGTCGTCTTTTGAATCCATAGAGAAACATTTCTAAACACTGCTCCGTTGTCGTAATAGTCGTAGGGTCCAGTAAGTGCAACCACTTTTGCGGTATTAAAATGAGACACACCTTTTGAAAGCCAATTTACGTCGGGTAAACAATCCGCGTCGATGTTTGCGATTATCTCACCTGTGGCATTTTTTCTACCACACTCTCGTGCCCACAGAAGACCTTTCCTCGATTCATGGACTAGTTTAACGGGGTATTTTGACACAACCTCTGCGGTTTTGTCTTTGCTCGCATTGTTAACAACGACTATCTCAAAATCAGAGTAGTCCTGAGCTAAAACTGCCTTCAGGGTTGGCTCAATTGTTTTTTCTTCGTTGTAAGCCGGTATAACAATAGTTACTTTCATTTTTTTGTATCTTATCTTATATCAGTCCACTCTTTTGATGCGGAGGTGTTAAAAAACGCAACAGCGAATGAATCTCGCATCCATATCCACAAGAGTTTTGGCCAACCAATTTTATGAGCTCGACGTCCAAAATGGAAGACAGTGAGGCTGTTATCGGAAGAAATCGATCCAACACGTGCGAGCTTTTGGAACATATTCGCGTCTTCTCGTGAGACGAGGTCTTCTCGGAAACCATGAACTGCATCAAAAGACGTCGCTCTCATCATCTGAAATTTTCCAGAAGCTTCTCCTTTATGGAAAAGATTATTTTTAACCCCAAGGACAAAGTTGAAAATATCATAGATGACACTGTCAACAAAAGTTTCAAGGTCGGGGAGAACCCTCAACCTCGCTGTGATAGCAACAAGCCTCTTTTCTTTTTCAAAACGTTCAAGGCAATGTTTAAAAAATACTTCAACATCATTGATACGGCTGTCGCCATCCATAAACACCAAAAACTCCCCTGACGCATACCTTCTACCCTCATTACGGTTTGCTGCTATTGTTCTATGTTTTTGCTCTGGAACAAGGATAACTGTTGCTTGTGAAGCACGAGCAACAGCAACGGTGTTGTCCGTGCTTTTATCATCAGTCACAATGATTTCATGTTTGATGGTCAGTTTTTCAAACTGTTTGATTGCATCAGCTATATATTTTTCCTCATTGAAGGTTGGAATTATCACCGAGACCATTCCTATTCCTTGAGCACCTTTTTCTGTTTGTGATGGTTGCATGTGTGGGGTCGATTATACCTCGAAAGTTTCCGCTCGTTTTGCGAGGTACTTCTTGTATCCGTTAAGCGCGAACAGGGAAATGATAAATAGGGCGATAATCGAAAGTCTCCAAAGGACACTATCCACCAACACGTATGCATGTCCGAAAAAGTAACCAACCGAAAGGAGAAAACCTGTCCACACGAACTGACCAACTACGTTTATGGAGAGGTAACGCCAAAAAGGTATTTGCGCCATGCCGGCGGTCATGAGAGTTACCAGGGCGAATCCAAATCCATTTGATACTTTGGATATGAATAGGATGCGGTGTTTATATTTATGAAATATAAGAGTAACTTTTTCTACCGATGATTCGGTAATATTAAAATACTTACCAAAGCGTTTAATGAATGGGTGTCCGAAGTGTCTTCCGATTTCGTACCACAACACATCTCCCAAGAGGTCACCGAGCATGAGGGCGACGTAGATTGGAACAAGTTTTATGTAACCCATCCTCAAGAGAACCCCGAAAAGCATTGAGAGTATGGGGCCCTCTGCGCATGCGAGCATGATTACTGTGCCGTAGACGACGTAGGGATGTACTGTAACAAGTTGTATGAGCCACTGTTCCATAAGGTCTCTCCATAGTATCATGTTTTTATATGACGTTTTCTCCCATGAAATCATTTAGGAATAGAGGTCTCGTTGCCTCGTCCGTTTTGTCGATAATAACGCTCTGTATTGCCTTTTTCTTTAACTACTACATGAGTGTTTACGCCACAGAGAGGGCAAGTGGTGCCGTTGCTGATATTATCCTCAGTAATATTCCAGTATTTGATGTTGATGGTATTTTTCTCTACGGGCCGGTCTTGTTTTGGCTCGGGATTACTATTTTGGTCCTTCGATACCCAAACAAGATTCCATTTACTGTAAATTGCATTAGTTTGTTTGTTATTATTCGCGCTGGTTTCGTGACATTGACCCATATTGGTCCGTTTCCAACAGCTGGCACAATTGACTGGTTGGGTCTTGTTCGTTTTATTGACTCTGGAGCAGACCTCTTTTTCTCAGGGCACACAGGGTTGCCTTTCCTCATGGCTCTTGTTTTTTGGGACATGCCCGTTGTAAGGAGGATTTGTCTCTATTCTTCAGTTTTCTTTGGGCTCATTGTGCTTATGGGACACTTCCATTACTCAATCGACGTCGCTTCAGCCTTCTTTATTACCTACACCATTTACACAATCACCCTTAGGATTTTCAAGAGAGACTTAGCTTTCTTTAGGGGTGAACTCTCCACTCAGAACAAGATCCATTCCTAATCCATTTGTTACATCTCAATAATTATGAACAAAAAACAGTTTTCAATTGTCGCCCGTGCAAAAAGCTTCACTCATGCGTGGCGAGGAATAAAACTCTTTATTAGGACGACGCATAATGCGTGGGTACAAATTGTTACTACTTTTGTCGTGGTTATCCTCGGCGTGTACTTTGGTGTATCTCGGTTTGAATGGATTGCCCTCATTTGCGCTATTGGCCTCGTGTTAGTTGCGGAGGCTTTCAATACAGCTATCGAAATCGATATGGATTTAACATCACCCGAGATTCATCCTCTAGCGGGGGACACCAAAGACGTTGCTGCGGGTGCGGTGCTCATTGCATCAATTATTGCTGTAATTATTGGTGTGTTGGTTTTTACACCTCATGTCTTTTCTTGTTACTTTTAATCTAATATCAACCTATAACAAAACAGAGCGCGCAAGTGCTCTTTTTTGTTATACTCTCATTCACTATGAAAAAATTCGATGCAGGAAAAGAATCGCTTGCGCTCCATAAAAAAGCACACGGAAAAATTGAGGTGGTGGGGAAAATTCCGGTGAGGAATCGTAAGGAATTATCTATTGCATACACTCCTGGTATCGGGGCGGTATCATCTGCGGTCGCAGTAAACCCGGAACTTGCTTGGAGTCACACCATAAAAGGTAATACCGTAGCGGTGGTATCTGATGGCTCTGCTGTGCTTGGCCTCGGTAACTTGGGCGCGCTTGGTGCAATGCCTGTTATGGAAGGAAAAGCTCTACTCTTTAAACAATTCGCAAGAGTCGACGCATTTCCAATCTGCCTTGATACCCAAGATACAGAAGAAATCATACGAACGGTTAAAGTAATTGCTCCGTCATTTGGTGGAATAAACCTCGAAGATATCAGCGCTCCGCGTTGTTTTGAAATAGAAAAGAGGCTTCGTGCTGAACTCAACATTCCTGTTATGCATGATGATCAGCATGGAACGGCAACGATTGTGCTTGCGGGTCTTATTAATGCGCTCAAATTAAGAAAGAGTGCAAAAGAAGATGTTCGGGTTGTTATAAACGGGGCTGGTGCCGCGGGGACATCGATTGCAAAAATACTCGTGGACTATGGTTTTAAGTACGTCATGCTCTGTGACAGCAAAGGAGTTGTTTCGCTTGAACGTTCCGATGTTAATACGGAAAAAGAGGAACTCATCTCTTACATAAAAACTCGGACAGGTAGTTATATTCCAAGGGGTGTTACTTTAGCAGATGCCCTTTCTGGCGCTGATATTTTTATTGGTGTTAGTAAGGCTGGTGTGTTAACGACAGATATGATAAAAACCATGGCGCAAAAACCTATTATATTTGGTCTTGCAAACCCAGTTCCAGAAATTATGCCAGACCTCGCCAAGAAAGCAGGAGCATTCATTGTTGCGACAGGTCGTTCCGACTTTCCAAATCAATTGAACAACGTTCTTGCCTTCCCGGGCCTTTTCCGAGGCGCGCTTGATGCACGTATTCAATTTGAACCAAGTATTTTTGTCCGCGCTGCGGAAGCTATTGCAAAGAGTGTGAAGAAATTGAGTGTTGATAATATAATTCCTGACCCTTTTGACCCCCTTGTGCCAAAACGCGTTGCTGCTGCAGTAAGAAAGGGTAAATAAATAATAAAGAAAAGGGCGGGTGCCGTACGGCATCCGCCCTTTTCTTTAGTCCACCTTTCATATAGTGTAAGCGCATATGAAAATAGTAGCGCTGTCGGTTGGTAAAAAACACGATGAACTCTATGGTGATTCAATTCTTGAGTTTTCGTCACGTATTGAGCGATACTCGTCATTTGAATGGAAGATTATCTCACCATCAGGCAAGAGTGGTGATGAAGCTCGTCGCGAGGAAGAGTCGGCCCTTCTCGCCGCCCTCAAAGAAGGTGATTATGTAGTCCTCCTTGATGAACGAGGAAAGGAATTGTCTACTATGGAGCTTTCCGCTTTTGTTGAGAAGCGCATGGTGGTAGGGGACAAGCGTGTGGTGTTTATCATCGGTGGGGCATTCGGTGTCACTGATATCGTGCGGGAAAAAGCACAATTTGTCTGGTCGCTATCGAAACTTATTTTTCCTCATCAATTAGCTCGCGTGATATTGGTTGAGCAACTATATAGGGCCTTCTCCGTCATAAAGGGTGAAAAGTATCACCATGTCTAAGGTGGTGTATAATTAACAGGTAAACAAATAAGAACTTATGAATAAGAAAACTATCATTGTAGTCATTGCGGTTGTTGTCGTTGCGCTTATTGGATATATGTCATTCGGTGGTTCAAAAAAGAATCAGGTTCCTACTCCTGATACAGTTACCAAGGAGGTGACGACTGAAAAAACTGTTACAAAAGAAGTTGAAGCCCCAAAGCTTCAAGCTGCTGATCCTGCGCTCCTTGCTCGTCTCGGTAATGTGAATGTTAACATTGCAGAATTTGAGATAAGTGGTGGTGTAAAACTTTCCAGTGGAAAGGCAACCTTTGCAGTTACTGATACAGGAACTGAGGGGACTATCTCTCTTGGTAAAGTCGCTATTGAAAAAGACATTGCTGGTAAAAAATATGCACTCGTCATTCTTGATGTAAAAGCGGGTGGCAGTGGGCTCTTCCAGCACCTCGGTCTTTTTGAGGAAAAGAATGGATCGTTTGAACAGGTTTCAACCGAGTTTCTCGGCTCGAGCCTCGATGTGAGAAGCATCGCAGCGGCTGAAATATCAGGATCTAATTTCGCGATTGTGGTAAATGCTGTCGATGGTGGTGTTTCAAAGCAGTACCTCATTTCTGTCGATGGTGGTGTTATAAACTCATCAAAAACAATCGTTCTCTAGGGACGGTTAATGTCTTGGGCCTTATAAAAAGGCGGGATTTCGCAAAGCGAAATCCCGCCTTTTCTGTTGCCTCCCACGCACCTTTCGCCTAGAATGCTTTTGTGCCATCACCACTTAAGCAGTATTCATATTCAATTCCTCCTGAGCTCATTGCAAATAAGCCAGCGCATCCTCGTGACAGCGCTCGTCTTTTGGTGTGTGACACTGGGAAAGGCGAGATAGTTGAATCAGCATTTGGAAATCTCGCCGAAATAATTCCTGAGGGAGCTCTTTTGATTATGAATGAGACAAAGGTTGTTCCTGCACGCCTCATTGTTTTAAAAGAAACCGGAGGCAAGGTTGAGCTCCTCTTTTTTATTAATGAATGGACTGGCGGCACAACTATTCATGGTCTCTCGGATAGAAAAATTATCCCAGGACAGAAATTTTTTGTTGATGGACAACACGTCTTCACTGTTGTTTTGCAAAACGAGGGGACCTTTGAATTCAGGATAGAGTTTGATGCAAAAGACCTCCTTACTTTTTTTCATAAATACGGAATTACACCTATCCCAAAATATATTGGAAAGACGGATATGGATGAAAACGCCCTACGTGAACGTTACCAAACAGTCTTTGCAAAAGAGTCGGGTTCAATCGCTGCCCCTACTGCATCCCTTCATTTTACCAACGGTGTGTTTCGAGCGCTGAAAGCGAAAGGCGTTGAGGTTGCTTTTGTGAGACTCCATGTAGGTCTTGGAACTTTTGCGCCTGTGACTGAGGAAAATCTTAAAGAAGGTAAACTTCACACAGAGCCCTTTTTTGTTTCCGCTGATGTTATCAACCAGATTAGGAAGGCAAAAAAAGAGGGAAGAATGGTGATTCCTGTTGGCACCACGGCCCTACGTACGCTTGAGTCAATCGCTGAAGATATTCAAAATGGCGCACAGGATCCAATTTCGCGTACCACGGATATTTTTATAAAGAAACCATACGCATTTAAAATTGCCGATGGACTTATCACTAATTTTCACGTTCCTGAGTCATCGCTTATGTGTCTTGTTGATGCATTTCTTGATTACAAACATGCGCGGTGGGGAATTCTTGATGTTTATAAAGAGGCAATCGAAAAAAAATTTAGATTCTTTTCATTCGGTGATGGAATGATTATTATATAGATTCTCAACCTAGCAGATTGATTCAACTTATGTTTTCTTTTTTGAGTGATGTTCGTATATGGTCTCTTGTCCTTATTGTAATGGGTGAGGTATTTGCTATAGCCTCTGAACTCATTGGTTCACACAGGTATAACATTCAAAATCAACCATTTTCAGTTGTTTTTGGTAGGTTATCGATTTTGATTATTTTAGGAAGTGTTTGCTTGCTTGCGGGATATATGCTCGGTTATAAGGCATTCAAAAATATTTGGATAGTGAGTGCTATTTCAATTACATCAATTCTTGTTGTTGAACCGGCTATGTCGTGGTTTCTTTTCAGGGAGATTCCAACCACGGGTGCTGGTGTTGGAATTGGCCTTGGCGCAATCGGTTTGATCGCCACTCTCTTCTTCTAATTATTTCTATTCTGAAACTTCACCCACATGTCTTTGCTTATACCTATTGTAAGGTTAATCAAACAAAATCATGTGCGGAATTATTGCTTACACAGGAACGAAAGGTGCGAAGGATTTACTTATTGATGGATTGGAAGCACTCGAATACCGTGGTTATGACTCTGCTGGTTTTTACATTCCTGGACAGGGGGTTGTTAGGGCCCTAGGTAAGGTTCACAATCTCCGTGAAAAAACCTTGAATTTTCCTCAAGGATTTTCTGGTATTGCTCATACACGTTGGGCGACCCATGGTGTCCCTTCAGAAATAAACGCTCATCCTCATACAGGTATAAAAAACCGCGCTTTTGTTGTTCATAATGGAATCATTGAAAACTATCAGGAGCTTAAAGAAAATCTTAAGAAAACAGGAATCACGTTTCAATCGGAGACCGATACTGAGGTGATACCTCAACTCATCGAATATCACCTTGCTGGGGGTTTAGGTTTCTATGACGCGTTCAAAAAAACCCTCGCTGAAATTCGTGGCACCTATGGTTTGGCTGTTATGGATTCTTTTGATGATGGAAAAATCTATGTGGCTCGAATGGGGAGTCCTCTCTTGATTGGGGTGTCAGACCACGGTCGTTTTATAGCATCAGATAATACTCCTCTTTCACGGCACTCCCACTCTGTGGTGTATTTAAATGATGGTGATGTTGCAATTGTAACCATGGGGAGTCACGAGGTGTTCTCACAGACGGGTGAGAGGGTTTCGCGTGAAGAAGAGAAAGTTTTAAGTGAGGTGGCACGTATAGAGAAGGGGAAGTACAAGCACTTCATGGAAAAAGAAATCATGGAAGGTCCTCAGGTGGTTATGAACGCAATTCGCGGAAGGATTGAAATCGATGATGGCACCGTGAAATTGGGAGGACTTGAATCTGTCGCAGATCATCTGCGGGAAATAGAGAGGATCATCATCGTTGGTTGCGGGACCGCCTATTATGCCGGACTTACCGGTGAATACATTATCGAAGAGTACGCCGGGCTACCGGTGGAGGTAGAGATTGCCTCAGAATTTAGATACAGAAAACCTGTCTTAACACCAAAGACGGCCCTGATTGCTATTTCTCAATCTGGTGAAACCGCTGACACATTGGAAGCTGTACGTGAAGCGAAGAGGAAGGGGATTCTCACTATAGGTGTCGTAAATGTTGTTGGGTCATCAATCGCTCGAGAGACTGATGCGGGTATTTATAATCATGCTGGTCCCGAGATAGGAGTTGCATCGACAAAGGCTTTCGTTTCGCAGGTTGCGGTACTCGCACTCCTCACTGTTTTTCTTGGTAGACAACGTTCAATGTCGCTTGTTATGGGCCGAAGAATTGGGCGGGAACTCTTATTATTGCCAGAAAAAATTGAGTCAATTCTTTCTCAGAAAGATAAAGTAAAGAAAATTGCACTCAAATACAAAAATGTTCGCGATATGCTCGTTATTGGTAGAAAATACAATCTACCAATTGCGTATGAGGGTGCCCTTAAAGTTAAAGAAGTTTCTTATATACACGCTGAAGGGTATGGATCGGGTGAAATGAAACATGGCCCTCTTGCCATGATTGATGAACATTTTCCAACAATTGCTCTTGTTCCAAAAGATAGTGTTTACGAGAAAAACATTTCTAATATTCAAGAGATACGAGCCCGTAGGGGAAAAGTGTTTGCCATTGCAACAGAAGGGGATACAAAAATTGGTGAGGTGGGGGATGATGTGTTTTACATACCTCATACAATTGAAGCCCTCACACCAATATTATCCGTGATACCACTTCAACTCTTTGCATATTTCATGGCTGACGCAAAAGGGTTAGATGTTGATAAACCAAAAAATCTAGCAAAGTCTGTCACGGTAGAGTAACCATTTTAATTTATTCAGATCACAGAGTTTTTTGAAACAAAACTCTGTTTTTCTCGTCATGAAACACATAATTGTATTATGGGATATAATAGACATGATTTGTAAACCACAGAATTTAAATGAATACACTCAAAAAAACAGTTCGTTTCGTCAGGAAGCCTTGGTTCATGATTATTATCCTCATCATCCTTGGGGGTATATTCTTTTTAATGAGAGGGGGAAGTGCTCAAATTACTGACACTATAGTTGTAACCCGTGGTTCAGTCTCTGAGAGTGTTTCCGTGACGGGTAAGGTGAAGCCGGTACAGGTTGCTGATCTTGGTTTTGAACGTGGTGGCAAAGTTGGAGCAATTCATTTCAACGTTGGTGATAAGGTTTCAAAAGGAAATGTAATTGTGGAACTTGTTAATGATGATTTAGACGCAGCTCTGCGGGCGCAGGAAGCTCAGCTTGCAGAACTTGTACGTGGTACTCGTGCAGAAGATCTTGATGTAGAGAGTTCTCGTGTCGATAGTGCAAAAATCACCCTTTCTAATTCCGAAGAGAGCCTTGTAAGTACCATCAAACAAGCCTACGTATCGCTTGATGATGCTATTCGAAATAAAACTGATGAGGTCTTTAATAACGGGTCATCGGTCAATCCTGACTTTAAATATCGTATTGACTCTAGTAACAGTTCAATTCCTGTAGATAAAACTCGCCTTGCTGTAGAAGATGCTCTCAACTCATGGCAGAAAAACATTGCGATTTTCTCTGGGGATGATGCTACCACTCTCGTCGCTCAATCAGAAAATACTTTAAAAATTGCAAAAGATTTACTTGGGTATGTTGCTGTGCTCGTAAATGATTTGGATAGCTCTACTGTTCCACAGGTGACTTTAGATAAATACAAGACGGATATCTCAAATGCACGATCTACTGTAAATAACGCACTCTCTTCGGTCCTTGCTGCCCGTGATGCTTGGACGAGTGCCTCATCTGCCCTAGTTGTTGCAGAAAAAAGTCTCACGCTCAAATTGTCTGGATCAACATCAGAAGCAATAGACGCTCAGCGCGCTCACGTTGATCAGGCTCGTGCGGAATTGAATAAAACAAAAATAGTCGCTCCTTTTACCGGTACACTTGCTCGTCAGGATGCAATCTTGGGTGAAATAGCTTCCGCTAATGCTCGAGTTGCAACTGTAATAAATGATTCAAAATATGAGATAGAGGCAAATGTGCCTGAAGTTGATATTGGTCGTATTGCTCTCGGAAATGTTACCTCAATTACCCTTGATGCGTTTCCTGGTAAAACATGGAACGGAAATGTTTCGTACATAGAACCTTCTGAAACCATTGTTGATGGTGTGGTCAATTTTAAAATAAAAGTCGTGTTTGACCCTGGTATGAAAATACAATCAGGTCTCACTGCGAATCTCGATATCGAAGCGCGTAAGAGTAATAACGTCCTTGTTATCCCTCGAACTGCAGTGCTTGAGACTGATAGTGGCGCAACAGTGAAGAAGGTTGTAAATGGTAAGACAGTAGACACCCCAGTCGTTCTTGGTCTTCGTGGTGCTGATGGTAAGGTTGAGATTATTTCAGGTCTCTCTGAGGGTGATATTCTCGCGCCTGTTGCTTTCAAAGCGAAATAAACTCAATGAAAGAAAAAGATGTAATTATTGATGTTCGATCACTTTCAAAAACATATGTTGATGAGAGTGGTGAAACGCCAGCTCTTGCTGGTATATCTTTTTCCATTTCTCGTGGTGAGTTTGTCTCAATTATGGGTCCATCAGGATCGGGTAAATCAACATTGCTTCACATACTCTCGTTCCTCGATAGGCCGACTCGAGGGCTTTACCGCTTTACTGGAAAGGAAATAGGGGAGCTCTCTGACGCTGATTTGGCTCGAGTCCGCAACCAAGAAATGGGTTTTGTTTTTCAGTCATTCAATCTCCTCGCTCACTCAAATGTTTATGAGAACGTCGAGCTTCCTCTTATTTATTCAAAAATTGCTCCATCAAAACGTCGTGCAAAAGTGGAGTCAGCTTTGCGCGCGGTGGGGCTCGAAAGCAAAGCCCTTCAAGAAGCGGGGACTCTCTCTGGTGGTCAGAAACAACGCGTTGCTATAGCGCGTGCTTTGGTTAATGACCCCAACGTTATTTTTGCCGATGAACCTACAGGGAATCTTGATTCAAAATCAGGTGCTCAGGTTATGGAAATTCTCAAAGAACTCCACACAGGTGGTCGTACCATTATCCTTGTCACGCACGAAACAAAGACAGCTGAATTTGGTAAACGCCTCATCCGTATTGCCGATGGGCAGATTGAATATGATGGTCCTATCATGCAGGGTATTCCAAAAGATTCACTTAAATAATACCTATGACTATTAAAGATGCTCTCAGGACTTCATGGAAAGGTGTGACTCATTCAAAAGTGAGGTCGCTCCTTACTATGCTTGGAATCATTATAGGCGTTTCATCAGTCGTCCTTTTGATGTCTTTAGGTGCTTCTGCTCAGGACCTCATCATTGGACAGATACAAAGCATTGGTTCAAATCTTGTGTTTGTCATTCCCGGTGCATCAAAGTCGGGGAAATTTTCTTCACCAGCTTCATCCCAAGGAATTGTTATTAAAACGCTCGTTAAATCAGATGTTGATGCTCTCAGGAGGGAATCATCGATTAATGCTGTTGCACCAGAAGTTCGTGGACAAGCAAAAGTGGTCTATGAAGGAAACGATCTCACCGCAACCTTTGAAGCAGTCGACGAACAGTTTTTTAAGGTGAGGGATTTTAAACTTGGAAAGGGACGACTTATTGAGCGTGACGACGTGAATTCGTTTGAACGAGTTGTAGTTATTGGTGGTGAGCTTGCGACAACCCTTTTTGGTTCACGGGATCCTTTAGGAAAATCAATTCGTATAAAAGATGCGACGTTCAGGATTGTTGGTGTTCTCGATCCTATGGGTGTTGGTACGTTTGGTGTTGATCAAGATAACCTTATGCTCCTACCTCTTTCGGTTGGGCAAAAACAACTTCTCGGTGTTGATTATTACAATTCGATAAACATAACAGCTTCACCGGCCTATGATATGGCTTATGTTAAATCACGTGTAACTTCAATCCTGCGTGATGAACATCGTATTACAAACCCCGATAAAGATGATTTTACTGTTCGTACTCAAGAAGACGCGGTTGCGCTCCTCGGAAACATTACTGGAATACTTACAGCCTTTCTCACTGCTATTGCTTCAATCTCTCTCGTGGTCGGAGGCATTGGTATCATGAACATAATGCTTGTCACCGTCACCGAGCGAACCAAGGAAATTGGTTTACGTAAAGCTCTCGGCGCAACGGATCGTGACATCATGACTCAATTCCTTTTTGAAGCCCTCTCACTCACTCTTATTGGTGGTGCTATTGGTATCATTTTTGGCGCAATGCTTGTGGGTGGTACGTATCTTGTCCTTGTTTACGTGGTTAAAATGAGCTGGACGTTCACACTTCCAGCATCAGCCCTTATTCTCTCTGTTGCTGTCTCGACTGTTACAGGTATTGCCTTTGGTCTCTATCCAGCTCGCAAGGCTGCACGCAAAAATCCCATTGACGCACTTCGTTACGAATAATTCTGTGATATATTCACATTTATATGCCACTTATTCTTGATGGGACCGTCGTCCGTATGGATCATATGCGTCGCTTGAAGGTCGCTGTATCAAAACTTTCTGTTAAACCAACCCTCGTTATTGTTCAGGTGGGGGACGATGCGCGCTCGACTATTTATGTTGGGCAAAAACAAAAATTTGGAGTTGAAGCAGGTTTTATTGTTGAGGTGAAGAAGCTCCCTATCTCTGTTAATGAAGCCGATCTTAAACAGATAATCAGCCTTCTCAACGAGGATAAAAATGTTCACGGAATAATAGTTCAGTTACCTTTACCTGAAACTATTAACAAAGACAATGTTATAAACACCATATCACCTCGGAAAGATGTTGACGGGCTCACGGGTGTGAGCCGGGAATTGCTCAAACTTGGAGCCGATTCGCATGGGCTTGTTCCCGCAACGGCTCGTGCGGTGATGTCTATCCTCAATTTTTACAATATTGGTGTTTCAGATAAGGAAGTTGTCGTGATGGGGAGGTCCCGGCTTGTAGGTGAACCAACCGCTGAATTACTAAAACGGGCAGGTGCTCATGTCTCGGTCTGTAACAGTAAGACAGAGAGCCCAAAAGAATTAACCAAGAAAGCCCAAATCCTTATTGTCGCAATTGGAAAACCTTACCTCGTTGATGATAGTTATGTTTCGAAAGGTGTGGTTGTTATAGATGTTGGAATAAGTCCTGTCGTGGGTACTGGTTTTGAAGAGGAAGTTGCACCAAAAAAAGTAATCGGAGACGTTTTCTGGCGGAAAGTTGCACCACTCTCGTCGGCGATCACACCTGTGCCGGGTGGTGTGGGACCCATGACGGTAATATCTCTCCTTGAGAACGTCTACTACGCTGCGTGTGCTACAATAGGAGAGAAGCCGGTCCTATAAATAGTTATTAAGGCTTTAAATATAAACATAAATCATTATGGAACAAGAAAATAAGAAGTGTGGTCAGGGTTGCTGTCCTTTTATGGAGCACATGAAAAATTGCTCAGTTCGTTGGTCATTTATTACTCTCGCAGTTGTTATTGCTCTCTTTGTGTTTGCAAAAGCAATTGTTGAGTTCAAGACAATTCCAACGATTGGAAGGAATATTCCTGCAACAAATGTCATCTCTGTCTCCGGAAAAGGGGAGGTGATTGCACCAACAGATATTGCAGAGTTTTCATTCTCCGTCATGGAAGAGAATCTTAATGTTGGTGAAGCTCAGAAAGTTGCCACTAAAAAGATTAACGACATCCTCGATTTTCTCAAGAAGCAAGGGATTGATTCAAAGGATATAAAGACAACTGATTACAGCATAGCTCCTCGTTATGAGTATGAATATGACAAGGGCTACTACACAAGCAAGCAAAAGCTCGTCGGTTACGATGTTGCCCAAAGCATTGATGTTAAACTCCGTAAGCTTGAGGATGCTGGTACTGTAATGACTGGTATCGGAGCTCTCGGTGCAACAAACGTATCAAACCTCGCTTTCAAGGTTGATAATGAAGACACTCTCATCAAAGAGGCTCGAGCAAAGGCAATCACAGAAGCAAAAGATAATGCTCAGAAGCTTGCAGACCAACTCGGTGTTGAATTGGTTCGCATCACTGGTTACTATGATCAGCAGCCTGTATCTCCAATCTATAACTACGCACGTGCTGATGTTATGATGGCTTCAGGTAAGGCAGAGGCAACTCCAGTTCCAGAAATGCCATCAGGTGTTAACAAGATTACTTCAAACGTCACTATCTCGTACGAGATCCGATAGGCATATAAAAAACGGCCCAACGAGGCCGTTTTTTATATAGTTAATTACATCATAAAAATACGCATTGACAAAATACAACTATCATGTATAATAGTAAACGAATCAGTTGTTCGTTGAGCGGTTGGAGCTTGAGGTGATGTTAATCCCTCGCTCCCACTCCGAACAGGTGCACTTCCTCGCTGCGGTACGTATAAAGTCTTGCGAGGAACTAGATGCCCTGGTTCCGGTTTATAGAGGTTAAGAGACAATATATCTTCTCCCTCAAAGTTTTTTCCGTTCTTGTTCCCGTCGAACATGTATATGGTGAGTGTGTCAGACACTCCAAAAACTTTAACACTCCTGTAGACCTTTGGTCTCGGGAGTTTTTATTTGTGTAAAAAAAGATGGGGAAGGGT
>Ga0302288_1001155_pt1 | contig 17652 bp, 19 predicted proteins | sample III_Fen_N1_1_FD_194549 | JGI IMG/M metagenome (GOLD analysis project Ga0302288, IMG submission 194549) | Peat permafrost microbial communities from Stordalen Mire near Abisko, Sweden - III_Fen_N1_1 | ecosystem: Environmental > Terrestrial > Soil > Wetlands > Permafrost | place: Sweden: Abisko...
ATACTTTGTATTGCTCAGAGATTGGCTAGAAAAATTGCTCCAGGTTCTCAAAAAGCAACTCCTATGGATGAATCTACAAAAATGATGATAGATAAACAATTTGAAGATTTACCAGAAGAATATAAATCAAAGATTAATTTTGGTACTAATACTTATGAGGCTGTTCCAACAGTTGATTCTCCAACTGGAATGCGTGGACGTATGCCAGTGTTTGAAATGTTTAAGATTGATAAGGAAATGCAAAATGTAATACTTAAGAATCCAGTAGAACAAGAAATTTATAAATTAGCTCGTTCTAAGGGTATGATTTCTCTTAGAGAAGATGCGATTGTTAAGGGATTAAATGGAGATATTCCATTTACAGAGGTTTATAATTTCTAAGATAGCTAAACTTTTGCAGTTGTATTATAATTTAAGTAGAATTATCAGTTATATATAAAAAGTACAAATGGATTATAAGAAATTTATAGATGAATTATTAAAGAACTTAGTTGACCAAGATGCATCAGACTTACATTTAGGTGCAGGTCGTAAACCTGCGATGCGTGTAAATGGGCAGCTTCTTTTTCTTGTTAATAGTAATGTTTTAACAAACGAAGACATGATTGGTATTTTGAATTTTATTCTAGGAGAAAGTAGAACTCAAAAGTTTTTAGATGACAAAGAAGCAGACTTTTCTTATTCTCAAAATAGTGCTGTTCATTTGCGAGGTAATGCTTTTTTTCAAAGAGGTTTGATTTGTGTTGCGATTAGATTACTACCAAAAACAAAAACAATTGAAGAATTAAATCTTCCTCAAATATTAAAAACTTTTACACAAAAGAAACAAGGATTTTTCCTCGTTGTTGGTCCTGTTGGTCAAGGTAAATCTACTACTCTTTCAACAATGATAAATCTTATAAATAAAGAAAGTTCAGAACACATTGTTACGATTGAAGATCCTATTGAATTTATTTATCAACAAGATAAATCTATTGTTGACCAGCGTGAAATAGGTGCTGATACCAAAGATTATCCATATGCACTTAAGGCTGTTTTTCGTGAAGATATAAATGTTATTTTAATAGGGGAAATGCGTAACTATGAGACTATGGCTGCTGCTGTTACTGCAGCTGAAACTGGTCACTTGGTATTTTCTACTTTACATACAAATAATGCAGCTCAAACAATTGATCGTATTATTGACTCATTTCCAGCAAATCAACAAGACCAAATTCGATTACAGCTATCATCTAGTTTACTTGGAATATTTTCTCAGCGTTTAGTTCCTCGTATTACAGGTGGTCGTGTTCCTGCTTATGAACTTTTAATAAACAATACTGCTATTGCTAATCTTATTCGTGAAAAAAGAACTCATGAAATAAATACAGTGATAGAAACTTCTTCTGGAGAGGGGATGGTTGATATGAATAGATCTTTAATTGAACTTGTGCAAAAGGGTGAAATTAGTATGGAAAGTGCTTATCAATATTCTATTAATCCTAAGGCTCTCGAGCGAATGTTTTAAATTTTATGTTATTTAATTACAATGCAATTACAAATACAGGAGAAAAGAAGACAGGTAATGTTGAAGCTGCTTCGAAAGATTTAGCCGTTGGTGCTATTCAGAGACGCGGTTTAATTATTACTTCTATTTCTGAAGATGAGGGAAAAAAGGGTTTATTTAATTTTTCATTTAGAAAAAATATATCTTCAAAAGATGTTGTTATAATGTCACGACAAATATCAACACTTTTCGAAGCACAAGTTTCAGCTCTTAAGGCTTTTAATCTGCTTGCAACTAACACGGAAAATCAAGCCTTAGTTAGAGTTCTAAATAATGTATCAGAAGATATTCAATCAGGTCTTTCTATTTCAATGTCTTTAGCTAAGCACCCAGATGTTTTCTCTGATTTTTATGTAAACATGGTTAAGTCAGGAGAGGAGTCTGGTAAATTAACACAAGTATTTTCATATTTAGCAGATTATCTTGATCGCCAATACCAACTTACTTCTAAGACAAAAAATGCTCTTATTTATCCTAGTTTCGTTATGGGAGTATTCTTTATTGTTATGGTGATGATGTTTGTTTTTATCGTTCCAAAGCTTGCTGTTATGATAAAAGAATCAGGGCAAGTTGTTCCAGTTTCAACTGCTGTGGTTATGTGGTTTAGTGATTTTCTTATTAAATATGGATTATTCTTAATAGTTGCTATTGTTATTTTTGCACTTTATGTTTATAGGTTAACAAAAACAGAAAAAGGCCAAAAATATCTAGATACTTTAAAGATTCAAACTCCTGTATTTAAAAATATTTATTCTAAGCTTTATCTTTCTCGTATTGCTGATAATATGGATACGATGCTTTCTTCTGGTATTCCTATTATACGTGCAATAGAAATTACAGCTGCTGTTGTTGGAAATCGTGTTTTTGAGGATATCTTAAAAGAATCAATGGAAGCAGTTAAATCTGGAAGTTCTTTTTCTGATGCACTTGCAAGACATCCAGAAATACCAGCTATTATGGCAGGTATGGTTCGTGTTGGGGAAGAGACTGGGTCAATGGGTAGTATTTTAAAGACATTGGGTCATTTCTATAACAGAGAGGTTAATGATGCTGTTGATACTATGGTAAGTTTGATTGAACCTATGATGATTGTTGCCCTAGGTCTTGGTGTTGGTCTTCTTTTAACATCTATTTTGTCTCCAATATACAATATTGCAGGAGGAATAAATTAGTATTGTTTTTATATTTTTATGATATAATAAAAATATATAGTTTTTAAAGTCGGTTTTTATTAAAAGTTTATTAAATAATAATTTATATATATGAAAAAAAATAAAGGTTTCACACTTATAGAACTTCTAGTTGTAATTGCCATAATTGGTATATTATCTTCTGTTGTTCTTGCTTCATTAAATAGTGCTCGTAATAAAGGTGCAGATGCTGCAGTAAAGGCAAGTATGTCTAGTGTTAGAGCACAAGCAGAAATATGGTATGACAATAATAGTAATAAGTACAATGCTGGTTCAGCAACTACAACTTGTTCTACTGGTGTTTTTGCTGATTCTGTTATTACTTCAGCTATTACTCAAATCACTAATCAGTCAGTTGCTCCAGTTTGTTACACAAGTGCAAATGGTCAAAATTGGGCAATGAGTGTTTCTGCCTTGAAGGGTGCTGGAACATCATGGTGTTTAGATAATTCTGGTTGGGCAAAAGCTGGTACTGCTGGTGCTACTGGAGTATGTGCTTAATATAATATTAAATTGTATTAAAAATACACCTCATAATGAGGTGTATTTTTATATAATACATAAAATGCTATAATACTTTATATGAATACACTTGCTTTTGTTTTTATATTTTTACTAGGAACTATTATTGGAAGTTTTTTAAATGTTGTTATTTATAGATTTAACACTGGTAAATCTATGGTGAAAGGAAGATCTATTTGTATGACTTGTAATCGCAATTTGCGTTGGTATGAGTTAATCCCTGTATTTTCTTTTTTAATACAATCTGGAAAATGTCGTCGTTGTGCAAGTAATATTTCACATCAATATCCATTAGTAGAATTATCAACAGGATTATTGTTTGCTTTTATTTCATATCACTTCCTTCCTATTTTTTCAGTTTCAATTTTGTCGTATATAGCAATTGTTACTTTATATTCTTTTATTTTTTCATTATTTACTGTTATTCTTGTTTACGATATTCGTCATAAGATTATTCCAGATAAATTAGTATTTGTTTTTATTTTTGCTTCATTCTTTTCAATTTTGATAAATTATACAGGGATAGGTTCATTCTTTGTTGCACCAACATTTATGAGTATAATTTCTGGTCCATTGTTTGCAGTACCATTTGCATTATTATGGTTAGTTTCTAGTGGTAAATGGATGGGGTTAGGTGATTCTAAATTAATATTAGGTATTGGTTGGATATTAGGTCCTATGGCAACTTTATGTGCATTAACTTTATCATTTTGGATAGGAGCTGTTGTTAGTCTTGTTATGATGGGTCTTTCACATAAAAAAATGGGTATGAAAACAGAAATTCCATTTGCTCCATTTCTAGCTCTAGGTGTTTTAATTACTTTCTTTTTTAATTTAAATGTTTTGTCATTAACTTCATTGTTTAATTTTTAATTTATTAATGAATAAAAGATTATTTAAAAATAAATATAATCCTTCATATCAAAAGGGAATGACCTTAGTTGAACTTATGGTTGTGCTTTCTATTTTCGTTATGGTTACTGGCTTAACTATTTTTGATTATAAAAGTTTTCAATCAAATGTTTCAATTCAAAATCTATCAAGTGATATTTCTTTATCTATTCGTAAGGCTCAGAGTTATGCTATAGGGTCTCATGGTAATGGAGCTGGATCAAACTTCTCTTTAGCTTATGGTGTTCATTTTGATACAACAAAAACACCTGCTAGTCCTTTATACGGTTCAAATAAATCATTTATTATGTTTATTGATAGTACTTTAAATACAGTACCAGATATACTATATGACTTACCACCAATAAATAGTACTACTTGTAATGGTGTAGCAAATGAATGTAATGAAATGCTAAGTATTGTAACATCTGATTCAATTTCTAATATTTATATAAATGGTAGTAACACTCCAATAGCAGCAGGTAAGTCATTAGATATTAGTTTTAAAAGACCAAATCCTGATGCTATCTTTTGTCTTAGAAATACTGGTCAAAATTTTTGTGATTTAATTAGTATTTCTAATGCTACTATTGAAGTTTCTAATGGATTAGTGGCTCCTAATAATAGAACTAGAACAGTTTCTGTTTGGAATACAGGACAAATAAGTATTAAATAAAATATGTATAACTTTTTGTTTAAAAATAAAAAAATATTGAATAATAAGATTTCTAAAAAAAATACTTTTTTAGGTGGTTTTACTCTCGTTGAAATGATGGTAGCAACTTCTATATTTGTAACGATTATGTTGGTTGCAATAGGATCACTTGCTTCTTCTAATGCCACCAGTAAAAGAGCTCAGCAATTACGTGTATCTATGGACAATGTAAACTTTGCTATGGAAAGTATAACTCGTTCTATTCGTATGGGAACAAATTATGTTTGTACTCCTTCTGTTCTTTTATCAGATACTACTCAGCTTCCAATAGATTGTGACTTTACAACAGCAGGTGGTCAATTTATAGCATTTAAGCCAGCGGGTAATATGAATCCAACAGGTTCACCCCTTATGGCTTTTCAGCAATTTTCTCATGGTTCTTATTCTTCTTTACAGCGTTGTGTTGCTGTTACTGGCTGTACAGATATTACTTCTCCAGAGGTTGATATAACTATGTTAAAATTCTTTGTAGTTGGTGCTGATCTTACTACTCATCCTAAAGTGCAACCAAGTGTATATATAATAATACAGGGAACTGTTACTATTAAAGGACAAGCAACTTCTTTTTCTATTCAAACATTAGCATCACAAAGATCATCTGAATAATATGAAAATTTTTAAAAAACAAAAAAATATTTCTAATATAAATTCTTTAAAAAATAGAGGTTTTACTTTGATTGAAACAATGGTTGCTGTTCTTATTCTTTCTACTTCACTTACTTCATTACTCACACTTACTTCTAGTAGTTTATTTGCTGCCAAATATGCAAACAATGAGATTACTGCAAACTATCTTTTACAGGAAGCTGTCGACTATATTCGTAATGATCGTGATTCTATTGTTTTTCAACAGAGAATTAATGGAGATCTTACTAGTGTTTCCTGGAATAATTTTTTAAATAAATACGGTTATATTAATAGTTCTTGTTTTTCTCCCAACGGTTGTTATTTGGATATTACAGAACAAACACCTTTAAATGTAATTAGAGCTTGTGCTTCACCATGTACTCTCATGTATTTTGATCCAACAGCTCATTATAATGAATTTTATACATATCGTCCTGATTTTGGTACAGTTAGTACCTTTAGAAGAACAATTACTATGAGTATAAATCCAACAAATATAAATGAACTTTTAGTTACAGTTACTGTTAATTGGAAAAATGGTAATTTATCTAGATCTAGATCTTTAAATGAAAGTATTTTGAATTGGCAGAATTAATTAAAAATAAATGAAATCTTTAAATAAAACAAAAGAAAAAGGTTATGCGATTTTATTTACAATTGTTATTGTTGGAGTTATTTCAATGATTGCAGTAGGATTAGCAAATCTGTCTTATAAACAATTGTTACTATCTTCTGTTGCTAAAGATTCTCAAATATCTTTTTATCAAGCAGATACAGCTTCAGAGTGTGGTCTGTATGCAGATAATGTTATGACAGGAGGAATTGATTCGTTACCTGCTGGTTGGGTTTGTGGTGGACAAACTTTAACAAAAACAACCTTAGCTACTAATAAGTATTTATTAGCAGACCCAGCAGCTAATCCTTTAAATCCTTGTTTTGAGGTGATAATAGACAAAACAGCTATTCCTATTAAAATACAAGGTATGGGTTATAATCTTTGTGATAAAAGTAATTTAAGAACAGTTCAGCGTGAACTTGATGTTACTTATGGAAATTAGTTTTTATGAATAAAAATGAGATTAAAAACCGAATAAAAAAACTTCGGGATGAAATTTCCTTACTTCAGGTTAAATACCACGAAGAAGATAATTCAAATGTATCAGATGAAATTTACGACTCACTTGTACGCGAATTAAGAGACCTTGAAAATAAACATCCAGACTTAAAAATAGAATCAAATTCACCTCTTGAAAGAATTGGTGGTAAACCACTAGAATCTTTTAAAAAGATAAAACATGAAATCAGGATGACTAGTCTTAATGATGTTTTTTCTGATGAAGAGGTTTATGATTGGGAAAAAAGAATAAAAAAGATTTTAAATAAAGATTTTTCATATTTTTGTGAATTAAAATTAGATGGTCTTTCCGCTTCTCTTGTTTATGAAAAAGGTATTTTTACAAGAGGTGCAACGAGAGGGGATGGTTTTGTAGGTGAAGATATTACAGAAAATCTAAAAATGATAAATACTATTCCTTTGAAATTAATTCCACCATATGATGATTATATGGAAATTCGTGGAGAAGTTGTTATGAGAAAAAGTGTATTGGTAAATTTAAATAAAGAACAAGAAAAATTAGGAAAACCAACATTTGCTAATACTAGAAATGCTGCAGCTGGTAGTATTAGACAGTTAGATTCTAGTGTTGTAAAAAGTCGTAATCTTGATTTTTTTGCTTGGGATATAGCAAAAATGTCTTCTTCATTCTTGAATCATTCAGAAGAACATCAAATGCTTAGAAGTATGGGCTTTCAGGTTTCTAAATATGAAAAGAAAACAAAAAATATAAAAGATATATTTGGTTTTATTGAAGATATTGGCAAAAAGAGAGATAGTTTACCTTATGGAACTGATGGTATGGTTATATCAGTAGATGAATTAGAGTATCATGATATTCTTGGTGTTGTTGGTAAGGCTCCTAGATATATGGTGGCTTATAAATACAAAGCAGAAAGGGCTACAACAATAGTTACTGATATTACTGTAAATATTGGACGCACAGGAGCTGTTACTCCTCTTGCACACTTTACTCCAACATTAGTTGCTGGTTCTACTGTTTCAAAAGCAACCCTTCATAATATGGATCAGATTGACCGTTTGGATATTCGTATTGGTGATACTGTTGTTATACAAAAAGCGGGAGATGTAATCCCTGAGGTAGTTGAAGTTCTGTTGACTATGAGAACAGGAAAAGAAAAGAAATTTAAAATGCCAGAATTTTGTCCTGTGTGTAATTCTAAAATAGAGAGAAAAGAAACTCAAAATGAACAAAGTACTGCATCTGTTGCATTTTATTGTATAAATAAAAATTGCCCAGCTAGAAACAGGAGAGGTATGCAACATTTTGTAAATATATTTGAAATATATACTATTGGTCCTAAGATTTTAGATAGATTAAAGGATGAAGGCTTGATAAGTGATGTTGCAGATTTATTTACTCTTGAAAAATCAGATCTTTCTGGGCTTGAGAGGTTTGGTGAAAAATCAGCAGAGAATATTATTTCATCTGTTGATTCACATAAAAGGGTTTTACTTTGGAGATTTATTTATGCCCTTGGAATCATTCATATAGGGGAGCAGACTTCACGAGACTTAGCTAATAAATTTGAAAGTTTAGATAATTTAATAAAAGCAAGTAAAGAAGAAATAAATAGCATAGAAAATATTGGTCCTGCAGTTTCAGAAAGTATTTTTGAATTTTTCAGAGACAAATCAAACCTTGTTCTTATTGATAAACTTTTAAAGAATGGCGTATCTATTTATCATGAGAAAATTAAAAGAGGGGTTTTATTTGGAAAAACTTTTGTTTTAACTGGAACTCTTTCAGAAATGTCTCGAGAAGAAGCAAAAAAGAAAATTATAGAAAATGGTGGTAGTGTTTCATCTTCTGTATCATCTAAAACAAGCTATGTTTTAGCAGGGGAGAACCCTGGTAGTAAATACTCTGATGCTCAAAAGAATGGGGTTAAAATAATTTCAGAAAAAGATTTTTTGAATATGATATAAAATATAATATTATTTTATATATATACCCCCAGATAGGGGCTTAGCCCCTATCTGGGGGTATATTTGTAATGGTTATTTAAAAACATTTAAAAATATGCTATTCTAGATATATGAAACTAGAAGATGTTAAAAAGTTAGCCGATATGGCTCGTATAGATATGAGTGATAGTGAGATGGAAGGAATTGCAAAAGATTTTGATTCTATTTTGGCGTATGTTGGTCAAGTTCAAGAAGTTTCAAAATCAGAAGGTACTCAATCCTCTGCGCTTACTCAAGAAGATTATTTTTTAAATAATGTTATGAGAGACGATGTTGTTACAAATAAAGAAGGGGAATACACAGAAAAGATTTTAAGTAATGCTCCAGATACAGAAAATGGATTTTTAAAAGTTAAAAAAATACTATAATAAAATGAAAATAAATTTAAAAGATTTAACAATTGAAGAGACTCATAATCATTTTAAAAATGGTGATTTTACTGTTCGTGAATTAGTAGATGCTTATTTAGAAGTAATTAAAGAAAAGAATCCAGATATCAATGCTTATTTAGAAGTTTACAGTGATTTAGATATTCAAATATCAAAAGCAGAAGAAATATTTAAAAATGGAACTGATACTTTAATGACAGGTATTCCAATTTCCATAAAAGATAATATGCTTTTTGATGGTCATGTTGCTTCTGCTTCTTCTAAAATTCTTGGTGGGTATAAAGCTACTTATGATGCAGGAGTTATTAAACAATTAAAAAAACAAGGAACTATTTTCTTAGGTAGAACAAATATGGATGAATTTGCTATGGGTTCTTCTACTGAAACAAGTGCTTATGGAAATACTAAAAATCCATTAGATACAGCTCGTGTACCAGGAGGTTCCTCAGGTGGTGCAGTATCTTCTGTCGCTATGGATGGAGCTATGGCGGCACTGGGAAGTGATACAGGCGGTTCTATTCGTCAGCCAGCAGCTTTTACAGGATTAGTAGGATTAAAGCCAACATATGGAGCAGTTTCAAGATTTGGTATTATTTCTATGGCTAGTTCTTTGGATCAGGTTGGTCCATTAGGTAAAACAGTTAGAGATGTAGAAATTATTTTCAATGCTATAAATGCATATGATAGACTTGATTCTACTTCAATTCCATTAGAAAAAAGAAAAATTTCAAATCCGTCAAAACCAAAAAGAATAGGTGTTCCCAAAGAATTTTTATCTGGTGATGGAATAGAAAAAGAAGTTTTACAGAATTTTGAAGAAAGTTGTCAGAAATTAAAAAATGAAGGATATGAACTCGTAGATGTTTCATTGCCTCTTATTAAATATTCACTTGCTGTTTATTACATACTTATGCCAGCAGAAGTTTCAAGTAATCTTGCTCGTTATGATGGTATTCGTTATGGTTTACATGAAGAAGGGGATAAACTTCTAGATATTTATACAAAGAGTCGTGGTAAGGGTTTTGGTAAAGAAGTTCGTAGAAGAATATTACTAGGTACATATATTCTTTCTCATGGATATTACGATGCTTATTACAATACAGCAGTTAGAGTTCGTCATGCTATTAAAAATGAATTAGCAAATATTTTTCTAAATGTTGATGCTATTATTACACCAACATCACCATGTTTACCATTCAAATTTAATGAAAAAATAGAAGACCCAATAGCAATGTATATGTCAGACTTATTTACTGTTCCAGCAAATATTGCAGATATACCAGCTATTTCTATTCCTTCAGGTAAAAATGCAAATGGTCTACCATTCAGTCTTCACATAATGGCTCCTTATCTTAGAGAAGATATTCTCTTTGCTATTGGAAAAGATTTCGAAAAATAATATATAATAAATAAATGCAACCAAACGTAGTACAACAAGCTGTAACAAAACCTCTATTTGATCCTTCTTATTTAAGTTTGGAGTATATTTTTGGGAAGATTTTAGATTATATTCAGCCTACACTTAATATCATTTTGAATCCTCATACATGGTCTGTTATTGGAATAGTATCTTCTCTTTTTTCTCTTATCTTTATTATAATAATTATTTTTTGTCTTGTTCGTATGTTTGAAATTCAAGCTTATGACAAGATGGAAATAAAACATGAAATTCACGAAGCATTATTGAGAGATAAAGAAAAAGCTCGTAATGAAAATCAACGATGGAATTATATTATTACATTAGTAGAAAGTCCTAATGAATCAGATTGGAGAATGGCAATACTTGAAGCTGATAGTTTCTTGGAAGAAGTTTTAAGAGAAAAAGAAATGACAGGAGACACAGTAGCTGAACTTTTAGAATCCGCAAAATCAAATGGTTACGCTTCAATTCAAAATGCTTGGGATGCTCATATTATTAGAAATAAAATTGCACATGAAGGTTCTGAATATCCAGTATCTCAGATTGAAGGACGCCGTGTTATTAAAATGTTCCAAAATTTCTTTGAAGAATTAAAAGTTATATAAATAAAAAAAATAGACGTTGGACGTCTTTAAAGACGTCCAACGTCTATTTTTTTATGTATTATAGACCGGACCATGATTACATTTCTTGACCTCGACTAAAATTTTAATAAAAAGAAGTCGACCGGAATCTTTCGCCCTACGGTCGCGGGTACTTTTCAATTTGCAAAGCAAATAATGAAAAGTCTTTCAAGTTCCGGACGCAAGCAAAGCAGTTTGCTTGCTTCTCCCGCGCATAAAGAAAAAACTCCCAAGGGAGTTTTTTCTTTATGCGCGGTCGACCGGACTTGAACCGGCAACCTCTCGCGTGACAGGCGAGTGCTCTAACCAGTTGAGCTACAACCGCATTTGCTACTTTCTTAAATTACCATAAAATAGAAAAAATATCTATCTTATTGTGTCGATATCAAAAGTTTCCTTTTGTATCGGCAACTGTGTCGACGACAGGAGTTGCACCTGTGACCTGGCGCTTATGAAACGCCCGCTCTCACTAACTGAGCTACGTCGACATTTTCGGTTTTAGAGACATATTTTTAGGCATGTCACTTGCCGAAATTGTTGCGGGACTTGGAATCGAACCAAGGTCTTAAGGTTATGAGCCTTACGAGATACCATTTCTCTATCCCGCTATAATTAACTTTCAAACAAAACATTATATCTAGATAGGATAAGCTCATAACCTAGGTTATTCGCTCTAATATTCCTTTCGGAGATACCATTTCTCTATCCCGCTATAATTAACTTCCTTAAAAACTATTAAATTTAATAGAAAAACCTATTTATCTAATATTTGCTTATAATAACCCGAAATTGAAAATTTTGCAATTATTTGACTTATTTAATATAAATAAGCTCTTCATTAAGAGTTCATTTTAAAAATGCTATACTTTTAATGTAATGAAAATATTGATTGTGGAAGACAATAAAAAATTAGCAGAAAACCTAAAGCAGGGTCTAACCCAAGAGGGGTATGCTGTTGATTTAATAGAGGACGGAGTTATTGCAGAGGATCGTATATTGATGAATAGAGATGAATATGATCTTATTATTCTAGATAGAATGTTGCCATCAAAGGACGGGGTATCTATCTGTAATAGCTGGAGAGATAATGGAGTTATTATTCCCATATTAATGCTGACAGCTTTAAGTACGACAGAAGATAAAGTTCTAGGGCTTGATGCTGGTGCAGATGATTATCTTACTAAGCCATTTGCCTTCAAAGAATTATTAGCTCGTATTCATGCACTTTTAAGACGACCAAAGCAATCTATCCCATCTGTTTTAATGTCTGGTAATATTAATATAAATACAACAACTAGAATTGTTACTTATAAAAATAAACAAATATCTTTGACCCTTAAGGAATTTATGGTATTAGAATATTTTATGAGAAATGTAAATAAAGTAATAACTCGTGACGAACTTTATTCACATGCTTGGGATTTTGTAGATTCATCATTTAGTAATACTGTCGATGTTCATATAAAAAATTTAAGAAAAAAATTTAATGACAATTCAAAAATTATACAAACAATTCGTGGAATCGGTTACAAAATGGAAAGCAAATAATAAGACTGATGAGTTTTTTAGTGCTAGAGTTAAGCTTACATTTTATTATTCTCTTACAGCAGTAATTATTTTAGGTGCTTCAAGTGTTATGCTTTATAACACTATTTTGTCTAATCTAAATCAATCAATATTAGATAGTATTCCAGATGTTAGTATTTCTCAGGCTATTGTAGACATAGCTCAGGATATATTATTGAATCGTTTCCTAACAATAGATATTCTTATTATCTTTTTAGTTGTTGTTTTGGGGTTTTTACTTACAAGAAAAACACTTGCTCCTATTAAGGCTAATATGCAGAAACAAAAAAGATTTATTGCAGATGCTTCACATGAGCTTCGTACTCCTATTGCTGTAATAATTTCTGGTCTTGAAGTAAATCTTAATAATAAAAATCTAACTTTAGAAAGTGCAAAGAAAACAATGGAAGATACTTTGTCTGAGATGAGAGAATTCTCCAAGCTCAGTAGTAATTTATTAGATATTTCAAAATATGATACACCAATAAAAACAGAGTATGAACCAATAAAGATTAATGAATTATTAAAATCTATAATAGAAAAAAATAAGATCATTATAAAAGATAGGGGACTAAAGATTGAAACAAGAATAGATTCTGATGCAGTTATTGATGGTAACAAGATAGAATTAGAGAGAGTTTTTTATAATATTTTAGACAATGCTATTAAATACAACAAGACCGACGGAAACATATTTGTTTCTGATAAAGTTTCATTAAATAAATACATTGTAACAATCAGTGATGATGGTTGTGGTATTTCAAAAGATATTATAAATAAAATATTTGATTCATTCTTTCGTGGAGATATATCTAGAAATACAGCAGGAGCTGGCTTAGGGTTAACGATTTCAAAAAAAATTATTGAAAATCATAAGGGTACTATATCTATAAAAAGCCAAGAAAATAAAGGTACAAGTGTAATAATATCACTTCCTATATCTTCATAATAACTTCATTTAAAAAAGATATTATAAATAGACATCATTGGTCAATGGTGTATTAGTTAAATATAATTATTAATTTTTATAAATTTATTATGAAATATAAAAAACAAATCGTAACTGGTGCTCTTGCTTTCTCATTGTTAATCGGTGGTTCTAATGTGTTTGCTGCAACACCTCAAGATCTAGGTATTAAAAGTACACAACCAGCAGCTCAACAAAAACAAAGTAAGGTTGCTAAAACTGTAAAAAGTAAAAAAGAAAATACTGTAGTTGGTACAGTATCAGCTATAAATTCTGACGGTTTTACAATAGAAGTAAAAAACATAAAGACAAAAGCTGTTTCATCTGTTGATGTTAAGACAGATACATCAACTGTATATCACAAGAATGGAGCAGTTGCTTCAGCTTCTGATTTAGCTGTTGGTCAAAAGGTAACAGCCATAGGTTCTCTAGATAAAACAACAAATATTCTAACTTCAAAACAAGTAAGAATGATTACTAAAACTGTTAAGGCTAGTGTAGTTAAAAAAGAAGTAAAAAAGACAACTGATACAAAAGCTGCTCAATAAAATTCTTTAAATAAAATCCCCACTATATAGTGGGGATTTTATTTAATTTAGAATTGAAAATGTAGTCTTATTATAGTAAGATGGTGGCTATGCCGTCATAGCTTAGTGGCAAAGCACTCCCTTGGTAAGGGAGAGAGCGTGAGTCCGATTCTCACTGACGGCTCCAAAAGACACCTGAGTGTCTTTGACGTGAGAATCGGAAAGCTTTTCGATGTATATGAGAAATTACTATTTTGAATATACCGAAAAGGTGTACTGCTCCTGTAAGGAGAGATTCTCACTGACGGCTCCAAAAGACACCTGAGTTAGTTATTCTGAAATTTCTATCTTAGTTTCAGGTGTTATCTTTTTAATTAGTGACAACATATCTTCTTTTTTTATAGCAATACATCCTTTTGTGTATTGCATATTTTCTTTTATAAGATGTATGAATATAGCACTTCCTTTATTTGGTATTGCTGGTTTATCATTGTATCCAATTACTATTACTATGTCATAGAGTTCATCATCTCTCCATAGATTTTCGTGACTTCCAGAGAAGGGGAGTTTGGTAATAGTATTGTATTCTGGTGTTTGTGAATCATCACACCAAATATCATCTTGAGATATGGGGGTAGATTCTATTTTTGTTTCTAATTTTTCAATACGGTCATTTCTGTAATATATTTTTCTTATAGGAAAAGTTCCTGTTGGTGTTTTCCAGTCTCCCTCTATTTTATTTTCTGTAACTCCGTCTCTTCCAAAAATACAAAAAAAAGAGATCCCATCGTATGATAGTAATCTCTTTTTATAATTTACATGAATTTCCATTGGTATATTTTACCTCAATTGTTTAATTAAGGTAAGGGTGCCAGTAGAATCCTTTTACAGGAGCTTTCTTTTTTATGCCCTTATCAAGGCCTGTGTAATGCAAGGGATGTTCTCCTGGCATACCTAATGAGCTTCTGTTTGACACTGCCTGTGAATCACCAATATAAAAACCTAAGTGTTTATGTGATGTTCCATCTTCATGGACAGATCCCCAGACAACAACACAACCAACTTTGGGTTGTGAGATTTTAAACCAACCAAACTGTTCCATAGCAAATAATGTTCCGTCTACTGTAAAATGTGCTCTGTCCATCAATCCATGCAAAAGCATTATTGATGATGCAAAGTATGCACAAGATAAGTCACCGTTTTTAAGAACATCTTTACCTGTTTCGTCCAGATAGTTTCGGAAAAGTTGAGTCCCGATACTGTTTCGGATACTCAACAAAAAATTTTGTTTTTTCATAAGAACTATATTAAATTTGTTTTTTATAGAATACCATAATAATATCATTGTGTCAAAAATAATAATTTATTATGAATTTTTTATAAATGTTATTATGTATCTTGTATTTTAGCCGATGTAGCTTAGTTGGTAGAGCAGTCCCTTCGTAAGGGAAAGGTCGCCAGTTCGATTCTGGCCTTCGGCTCATCTTTCTTGATATTCATATGTATTTGGTAGACGTTGGACGTCTACCAAATATGAACCCTTGTAAAATAAAGCTCTGCGGGTACCCGACAACCGGAATCTTAGACGTTGGACGTCTGAAAGTCTTTTGACAAATATGATTATTTATGGTATCGTATAGGTAAGTTAAATAAATTGTTCTATAAAATAAAACAGAAGAAATGGTTAATAAAAATGTTAAATCAGCCTATGCAGATGGCCACTTAGCTTCCAGTTGGGAGTATCCAAAAAATTTCAAAATTTCAAGCATTGATTATCAAATACAGATGATCGAAAAAATGTTTGATATAGATGGCTCTCAAGCGAGAGAGTATATCGAAGAAAAGTTTGGTACCGATGATTTGAAGAAAAAGGAAAATTCTGAAAATTTATTAAGAAGTTTTGTCCCAGAAGATTTTGTTGGTAATGTTGAATGGTATGCCTTTCCAAAAATTTCAGTTTTAGGAAAAAAGTATTTCCCAGATGTTACTGATTATGCAATTTTGTATTACGAGGTTACTAAGTTAGTTTATAAAAAACTAAATAGCACTCGTACTATCAGTATTCAAAAAAAAGTAGAACAATTGTCTCTAAGACAAGTAAAACGGACTATGAAATTTCTTGAAATGATAGAATCACAACAAAAAGGAGATATTATTCTTATTGCTTGCCAGCACGGAATTTGTAGAAGAGGGGAATCTGTTGCTTATGCATCTAATAATTTCTTTCAAAACGAATTTGGTATTTGTGCTTTTGGGGCTGCTTGTATGGCTCTCACTAATCCAAGTCGCTATGCTCAGTTTGATGAACTCGACAGTATTTGTCCGGGGACTGAATATTCTGAGGATGGAGGAAAGGATTATAACCTTTCGGTTATGGTGAACTTTCTTTTGGGAAAGAGTAAGATTTTAGAAATTGATTTTATAAGCAAAAAATATTGTTATGCTTATCGTGGTCAAATTACTGGTTTTGCTCCTTCTATCGTCTAATGTGTCTAAACACTAATTCACAAATGGTTGTCTACTTCGTAGACAACCATTTTTTTTATTTCAAATTTCTTAATATTTTTACATTTTGGTATGATAGATAAATGGCACAAGATACAGAAGAAATAAAAAAAGAAATAGAAAATCTTGAAAATCAGATGTCTTTGGGTAGTTTTTGGGATGACAAGATAAAAGCTCAGAGTGTAATAAAGAAAATAGCAGAACTTCGTGATGAACTTTTAGGTACAGAAAAATACGACAAAGGAAATGCAATTCTAAATATATTGTCTGGAGCAGGAGGGGATGATGCCGAAGATTTTTCTTCTATGCTTTTGCATATGTATATAAAATACATAGAGAGACGAGGCTGGCAGATCAATCTTATTCATGAAAACAAAAATGATGTCGGTGGCTATAGAAATATTTCAATAGAGGTTGTTGGTAAAAATGCCTATGGAACCCTAAAGAATGAATCAGGTGTTCATCGTCTTGTTCGTATTTCTCCCTTTAATGCAAAATCACTTCGTCATACATCCTTTTCCCTTGTGGAAGTGGTGCCAAAACTACAGGCAAATGATTCAACTATCGAAATCCCCCCAGAAGACCTTAGAATTGAATTTTCTAAGTCAGGTGGTCCTGGCGGACAGAATGTAAACAAGAGAGAAACAGCTGTTCGTCTTATTCACATACCCACCAATCTATCTGTTCATGTAACAACAGAGCGTTCTCAGGAGCAAAATCGTGAGAGAGCTATAGAAATACTCAAAGGAAAGCTATATAAGAAGAGAGAAGAGGATAAAGCCAAGGAAAAAGCTGGATTATCTCCTACAAAAACAACAGAAATCGAATGGGGAAGCCAAATTCGCTCTTATGTTCTTCATCCATACAAGATGATTAAGGATCATCGTACAAATATAGAGATTCATGATATTGACTCTGTCCTCGAAGATGGCATTCTTGACGAATTTATTGAAGCGGAAAAGAATATGTGATAGAATTAAAAAATATATGATCTACTTCAACAATGTAACAAAAAAGTACAAAGATAATATGTCACTCGAAGATGTGACATTTTCAATTAC
>Ga0302288_1001161_pt1 | contig 17595 bp, 16 predicted proteins | sample III_Fen_N1_1_FD_194549 | JGI IMG/M metagenome (GOLD analysis project Ga0302288, IMG submission 194549) | Peat permafrost microbial communities from Stordalen Mire near Abisko, Sweden - III_Fen_N1_1 | ecosystem: Environmental > Terrestrial > Soil > Wetlands > Permafrost | place: Sweden: Abisko...
ACGAGAATCAAGCACTATGATATGCATATACCTATACTCGGACCATCACCAAAGCTTATTGGAGACCACTATAAACGGAATCTTGCTTGGCCACAGTTTGAGTTACGGTATCTAGAGGAGATGAATCAAGAACCTCAAAAATCAATTATCTGGTTCATCTGTCGCCTAGCAATAGTGCAAAATGTCACATTGTTATGTATTGAAGATACATGTGAGCATTGCCACCGAAGACTCCTCGCGCAACTATGCAAAGATATTGTCCCGCAACTCACCATTAAACACCGCTAGGGGGTGTTTTTTTAGTAAATAAAAACCTCCCATAAGGGAGGTTTTTATTTACTCATACCTCAGAGCATCAATAGGATTAAGTGACGCAGCCCGTTTTGCTGGATAGTATCCAAAGACGATACCTATCGTCGTCGAAACACTCACTGCAAGTATAACTGACGAGAGAGACACGGATGTTGATACAACACCCAACCACTGCACAATTGAAGCTATTAAGGTTCCCAAAGCTATACCCACAACACCACCAATGAAAGTGAGAAATATAGATTCAATAAGAAACTGTCGGCTGATGTCTTTCTTTTTTGCACCAATAGCCTTACGTAAACCGATTTCCCTTGTGCGTTCTGTCACAGCAGTGAGCATCATATTCATGATACCTATACCACCCACCACGAGCGATATACCAGCCACTGAACCAAGGAGTGCAGTGAAAGTGCTGGTGATACTTGATGCTGTGGCAACAATATCGGCCTGATTCATGATGGTAAAATCAGCAGAAGCAGCGTCTTTTATATTATGGCGGGAAAGTAGTAGATCGCTTACACCCTGTTGCACAGTAGTAGACATATCAGCGTTTGATGCAGTGATATTAATCGTCGTTACATATGTGTCACCTGAAAGAAGTCTTTGCGCAGTAGTAATAGGTACATAAATGATGTCATCACTACTACCAAAACCAGTACCGCCCTTTGCTGTAGTTACACCAATTACTTTGAAAGCAATTTTATTTATTTTTATAGTTTCTCCAATAGGGTCAGTTCCTGTAGCAAAAAGGTCATCTCGAACAGTAGGGCCAATAACCGCGACCCGACTTGTAGAATCAATATTCTGGGTTGTTAAAAACACACCTGAATCTACAGAAATGTTCCTTACAGTAGTGTAATCCTCAACAGTACCTGTGATCCGAGTGTTTGTGTTATTGCCTTTATAGGTGGCCTGATAACGCCCCGTGACTTCAGGTGCCACTGCACCGATAGAAGGAACCGATACAGCGATTGCCTCAGAATCTGCGAGGGTTAGGCTTTTTGCAGACCCGCGCCCTGCACTTACTGTCACTCCGGGGCCACGCTGTGCTCCTGGGGTTACCATGATGAGGTTTGACCCAATAGATTGAATGCTTGACTGTATTGAAGCTTTAGCGCCGTTTCCTATAGCAAGCATAGCAATAACTGACGCAATACCAATCACGATACCAAGCATAGTTAAACCAGATCGGACCTTGTTCGCCGATAGAGCCGAGTATGTCTCACTTAAGATGTCTGATGATTTCATATATTTGTGAGCTTATGGAGAGCTTCGCGTCTTGGGTGAGTTCTTGAATCAGAAACTATTTCACCGTCACGAATCATAATAATTCGATCAGCGTGCTCTGCAACATCGGGTTCATGGGTAATGAGAATAATAGTCCTCCCCTGCTCTCGGTTGAGTTTTTGAAAAGTACCAAGAACTATTTCTCCTGTTTTAGTATCAAGGTTACCGGTTGGTTCATCCGCAAGAATAATGGCGGGGTTATTTACCAAAGCACGTGCAATCGCCACACGTTGTATCTGTCCACCAGATAGCTGATTGGAGAGATGTCCGAAGTGACTTTCAGGTAAGCCAGCTGCAAGGAGTGCCTCTTTTGCGCGTTCTGTGCGCACGTTGTGGTCGAGGCCTGCATACATAAGAGGCAACACTACATTACGGATAACTGTAGTACGAGGAAGCAAGTTAAAAGATTGAAAAACAAAACCAATCTTTTCCCTTCGAATATCAGCCAATTTATCATCGGAAAGTTTTGACATGTCAGACCCTTCTAGAAGGTACGTACCAGATGTCGGAGAATCAAGAGCGCCTAGAATATGCATCAGTGTTGATTTACCTGATCCAGACGGACCCATAATCGCAACGAACTCACCTTTTTTGACCGAGAAAGACACACCCCGAAGCGCCTTGAAAGACGAGTCGCCCATTTGATACTCTTTTACTACGTTTTTTATTTCGATCATCATAGGCTTAATTTCTACGACCACTGAACGAACCGCCACCCTGCCCAGCAGCACTACCGCCCCTCAAGCTACTTAAGATACTTGGAGCAGATGAGGCGCTTGTTGATGTTGCTATTGTAGTCTTTTTTACAACATACTCGCCACCTGATAGACCTGAAGTAATTTCAGTATCAGTATCATCAGCAAGGCCTGTCTCAACAGTAACTCTCTTTGGAAGGACGGTAGAAGTAAAGCCAAATGTTGTCGCGACACGTTCATCCGCAACGGTATCAAACACTTCGACATATTTTGATTTAAGGTTTTTCTTTACAGCCGTGTTTGGTACTATAATAACATTCTCACGAGATTCAGTGACAATTGAAACAGTGGCGCTCATACCAGAACGAATACGTGGATCATTATCGGTAAACGTAATTGACGCACTATAGCTCACCACACCTTGAGATACGGTACCGACGAGATCAATACTATCTACGACGCCATTAATAGTGAGATTATCTATTGCATCAAAAGTAACGGTTGCTTTTTGACCCGCCGCTACTTTCACAGCATCGACTTCATTTAGTGTGATGACTGCTTTTTTGTTTTGACTGATAATCGTTGCGACACTTGATCCACTCGAAACAGTACCCAATGGGTCGACAGACACCTTTGCAACAACACCGTCAACAGGAGCACGGACAATGTAATCCTCAAGAGCTGTCCTCTTTTGTTCCAAATTGAGCGCCTGACTACGAATGTCGAGCACATCAGCACCAGCAAGCGTCTCAGTTAAGCTCTGTTGTTTCTCTGAAACAGAACGCTGAGATGAGGTGACATTTCCCTGCGCAGTCGAAATTGCAGTCACTGAACCAAACGAATCACTCACAAGACTTGATGCTTTTGTTACATCGGTTGCAAGAAGCGTCTGAGCAGATGAAGCTTGCGTAGTAACACCGTTGTTGTTTTGGTCATTTTTTATAATCCTATCAACGGCTGATTTTGCATCTTTCGCTGCTGTAGCTATAAGTTTTGAGACTTCATAAGCGCTGTTCACAGCACTCTCAATGGTAGTAGAGGCACTTGTCCTCGAAACACCATTATAAGTCTTCACATAGGCGTCATAGGCAACATTCGCCCTATCAAAGCTTACATACGCAGTCTGTACATAACTCCTTGATGTGTCGGTAAACGACATAACATTCGTCTCCCTCAAGAAACCAGATGATGTATTAAAAAGGTTATTGAGATCGGAAAGAATTGTCGGACCATCAAGAGTGATGCTTTCAAGTGAACTTACTGACCCATCATATGATTTCACCAAGCTATCTTGTGCACTTTTTAAATTATCTTGTGCTGATTGAAGAGAGCTCTGGGATTGATATACGGTGAGGCTATCAGCTGGTTTTACTAATTTATCATAAGCAATCTGTGCGCTTTCGAGTGCAATACGTGCATCAGTGCTATCGATGCGAGCAAGAACGTCACCTGTCTTAACGGTATCACCTGCCTTTACTGCAACAGAGAGGACGTCACCAGATGCTTTACTCTTTACGTCGATCTGTGATGTCGCAGATACCTGCCCACTACCGGAAACAGTAGACTGGATTGTTCCTACCGCTGCCTTTGCAACAACATACCTTATTGTTGATGACCTTTTACTAAAACTTGAAACCCCATAATAGAGACAGACAATAAGGAGAGCAATAACAACAATCGCAGTTTTTTTATGCGAACGTGAGAAATGAGAAACGTTAGATATTATTTTTTTAAAGAATGAAATCATTTTGAGTTTGTATAAGATGAACAGTGTTTATTTTATCGATGGCATAACACGAATGAGTCGAGCTTCAACTTCCGAGGAATCATTAGGAGATCCAATTACTACAACCCTATCCCCCACAACGAGATCCGAAACTGTAATTGAGTCACGGAATTTCCTTATTAAGGTGTCATCATTAACACGTATGGCTTTCTCGAAATTATCGGGAGTTGCAACAGTTATGACACCGTCTTCAATTTTCACAATTTCCCCAACGGCTCCGTGCGAGTCAGGAAGTGGTGGCATCATAGGTAAGAAACCTTGATCATTACCCCGGGCCTCATTACGTTCAAACATTTGCTGGTATCTACCACCTGTTCCACAGAGAAAATCCGCCTTGTGAAAACCGAGTGATTGGCCAGCAGCAAAAGCTGAAACAAGAGCGGCAATGGACAGCATTCCAACGAGAATAAATTTAACAGGACGTGAACCGTATATTTGAGATAATGTAAGGTGTTTTATATCTTTCATATAGATGCATTAAGCTGATAAACGAACACAGGCTTGGGTAAATCTAACAAGCCCAACGATTGACCACACAGAGAGGGCGAGCGATACAACAAATAATGCGATCGCCACGCCTGGCATATTTTCAATAACAAGGGCAAATGAATCAGTAAATGCACCCGAAGATACGATATCTGACACAAACGTCGTATTTGTATACTCAAAAAATCCAGAAGACTGAAGAGTAGACACAATAGACGCCCCTACCGTAAACGCGACGGCAATTGATGAGATTGAGATGAAAGCATTCGATACAATACCCACAAGGGCACGTTTGCGCTCATATTTCTCAATGCGGTTAGTTATACGCGACGAAAGACCGTCTCTTGAGAGCGGTTTTTCATAGAGTGCTATGATTGATTCTTTGCATTCCTTTACCACGCTCGTATTACGATTATTGTTCATATTTTGGTGCAAGTTCGCCTTTAAGTTTCATAAGTGAGCGCCTATAAGTACTTTTCACTGTATTGAGGGGTTTTTTTAGGATATCTGCAACATCATCAAATGTCATACATTCAACAATATGAAGACTGATTATGAGGCGTTCAGATTCAGATAAAGTGTTTAAAGCCTCCTTTACAACACGCTCGTCGACTTTCTTATCAAAAATTTCATGAGCAAGAAGCCCCTCATCCTCAATACCCGCCGCATATTCACTATCATCATCGTCATCCATATCTGAAAAGACAATCATCCTCTTATTCTTGCGCAATGAGTCTATTGACCGGCTACGAACAATAGTAAAGAGGAACGATTTAATGTTTCTATTTTTATTCAAAGAGATTCGATTTTTCCAGATATACAAAAAAGTTTCTTGGAGGATATCTTCAGCAAGATCATCATCCTTCACAATGCTTCGTGCAAATCGCCACAATGAGTCTGAATAACTTTCAACAAGCGCTTCGAACAAGCGAGAATCAACAGCATTCTCTAAAACATCATCTTCATGGTTATTTTTCTGAAGAGACATATATCAATCTATTTAACCACGGACGCACCAGCAAGACCACACGAGAGATGCGCAGACAACTAGGAAGATATAAACGCGAGAACAATCGCAACAGACAAAGCACCAACAAGACCCACCCTCTGATGAGGTAAAAGTTTTTCTTTGTTTATGAAAATACCGAGGAGAACAGCAATTATGATGTAGCTTTCTGCCAATGCGGTTGCGATGGCTATTGGCGCGAGAGTCATTGAAAATGAATATGCAACCCAAGCCACCACATCGAGGAGCGACATAGTAATGACAAATCTAAAATTACCCTTCATATCGAGGAAGGTTTTCTTTAAGAACCCCTTGTAGACAAGATAAAACCCTGTCGCAACCATCATGAAAACATCCGTAACAAAATTAACCAAAATAGGATCCAATATGCGCGACCCCCATCCTATAAAAAATTGAGCAGACCCCATCATAATCGCGCCAATGAATGCCATGATGACACCACGTTCAAGAAATAATAATTTTGAAATTCGCCTACCTCTAAAAGAAACAAGGAAGAGGAACACCATTAAAATGAGGATAGCAGCCCATTGTAGGACTGAGATTCTTTCATGTATTAAGAAAAAAGCTAAAAAAGCTGCAGCTGGTATCTCAAATGACCAGATTGATTCCACGATTGCTAATTTACCCCTCTTTAAAGCCTCAAAATCAATGAGTGCTGCTACCAATATCAACACATTGGCAACCAACATTATAAGAATCCCTTTTATATCAAGGAGCATCAGTGATGAGTATGTTTTCAAAGCAAAAGGAATGAGCGCAATAGTACTCACCAAAGACACGAGAAACAACGTCTCCCAACTCCCCATTTTTCTTGATGACCTCTGTATAAAGAAATCAGTGAACGACCAACACAACATAACAATGAAGGTGAGTGCAATACCGAGTCCTATCTGCATATAAGTTAACTATTATTCTTTATAGACGCTTTAATAAACGCAGTAAAGAGTGGATGCGGATCGAGTGGACGGGCCTTGAGTTCTGGGTGGAATTGGGTACCTAGGAAAAAAGGATGTTTTGATTTTGGAAGTTCTGCAATCTCAGCAAGTCGGTTATCAGGAGAGGTTCCTGAAAATACGAGCCCTGCATTTTCAATATCTACACGATATGAATTATTAACTTCATAGCGATGTCGATGCCTCTCTTCTATATTTTTTGTTCCATAGGCGCCGTTCGCTACTGATCCTTCTTTAAGAATTGCTTTATACGCACCGAGACGCATGGTACCTCCATATGATTTTTCGAGAAGTTTTTTCTCTTGATCGGGCATGATATGTACAACAGGGTGTGATGTGTCTTTTGAAATCTCAGTCGTGTGTGCGTCTTTCCAACCTAACACATTACGAGCATATTCAACGACCATAAGTTGCATTCCATAACAAAGACCGAAATAAGGAATCTTATTCTCGCGCGCAAACTGTATTGCTTTAATCTTGCCCTCAATACCAGTTTCTCCAAACCCTCCTGGTACTAGAATACCCGCATACTTACTAAGTGCATTCACATCAGCACCACGTTCAAAACTCTTTGAGTTGATCCACTCAAGCTCTGCTTTTACACCGAGACTGTACGCTGAAAACTTGAGAGCTTCGATAACTGATATGTAAGCATCAGAAAGAACGAAGTCTCCCGTATCGAAATACTTTCCAACAATACCTATTTTTACTGTTTTCTTGAACGATTTAACAGATTTAGTGAAACCTTCCCAACGAGAGAGACCTGGAGCAGATGGTTTTTTACGGAGGCGCAAAATCCGTAAGGCAATATCCCCCACTTTGTCTTTCTCAAAATTGAGAGGCACATCATACACGCTCTCTATGTCAGGAGCAGAAATAATATGAGCAGCGGGTACTGATGTTGCATTCGCGATCTTTTCCTTACGTTTATCGTCGATGCTGAGCGGGCTACGGGCGATAATCATATCAGCATGCACTCCATAGGAGTTAAGCTGACGAATTGCGTTTTGAGTTGGTTTCGATTTCATCTCACCAATAGTTCCAGGTATTGGTAGGTAGCTTACCAATACCGTCATCACATCCTCTGGATGTTTAATTTTCAAAATACGAGCCGTCTCTATAAAGAGAGCATTTTGATAATCACCAATAGTGCCACCGATTTCAATGACAGAAATGTCTGATTTGTTTTCTTTTGCAGAACGATTAATCCTCATTAAAATTTCATCGGTAATGTGAGGAATTGCTTCAACACATTTTCCACCATAACCAAGGTTTCGCTCACGCTCTATAACCGCCTTATATACCATACCGCTCGTGATGTAATCATCATTCGAAAGGCTTTTATTGAGGAAGCGCTCATAGTTTCCCATATCCTGATCTGTTTCAAGTCCTGAATCAAGAACAAACGTCTCGCCGTGTTCAGTTGGGTTCATGGTGCCAGCATCAACGTTGAGATAGGGGTCGATCTTAATCAAGTTCACCTTGAACCCTTTTGATTCAAGAATTGCACCAATGGATGCAGTGGTTATACCTTTTCCAACCCCCGACATAACCCCTCCAATAACGAAAATGTATTTCTGCCTTTTCATAGATAAACTGGTTATGGTAATTAAATGCGCCTGAATCTTTTATAGAAAAGAAGGCCTACCGTTTTTGTTTGCGGATAGGCCTTCTTATTCATACTAGATATTCGTGCTTCATTATACTTAGATTCTAAGATATCTTCGCACTGCAAGGAAACTCGACACAGAGCCTAATACGATGCCTGATACTATGAGAAGAATAGCAATTTCACCGAAATGGTTTATATAGTAAGCAAACACATCGAGACCTCCAAAGAAATTTCCCACCGATGACGAAATCCAATAGGTTGCTGGATAAAAGAGACCAAGTACAAAGAGGCCCGCAGCACCACCATACATTGCACCGGCTATCACAAATGGCTCACGAATATATCTATTACTTGCACCAACGAGTCGCATAACGGCTATTTCATCACGCGCAACATAAGTAGACAGCCGAATCGTGTTGAAGGTGATAAGGATAGAGAGAAGGGCAAGAGCAATAGTGATTGCAGCACCAATCTTTCGTCCACCATTAACAGCGCGAGAGAGGGCATCTATTGCCTGCTTATTATTGTAGTAATTTATCTTTTGAATTGAAGCGCCATTATCACCTGATTGAACATCTTTAAAGAAGAGTGCGATACCTTCATATTGAGACATCTCTTTTGCGCGTATGTTTAAAACTGCACCAAAAGGATTTCCATCTAATTCTGCAAGAGATTGAAGGGTAACTTCGTCGTTCTCGTGTTGTTTTCTAAAATTTTCCAACACAGTTTCCTTTGTAATGTATTCAACAGGCAGAGCAATTTCTGGTAAGGCTTCGACTTTTGCTTTGAGCGCGAGTATGTCCTCCTCTTTTGCATCCGCAGTAAAATATACATTAATATCAACACGTGACTCAACTTCATGAATTGAAGTCTCAAGGAGAGCATTGATAAAGATAGTTGTACCAAAAACAAAGAGAGTTACCGTCATTATAAGTACGGACGCGAGAGAAACGAAACCGTTTCTCCAAAAACCCACGAAACCCGCCTTTGCTGTCCTCTTGAAATTCGACCACAATGTCATACGTAATTTTATTTAAATGATTAAATTAGAGAGCGTATTTACCGTCTTTATCATCACGAATAATTTTCCCTTTTTCCATAGTGATTACGCGCTTGCCTATCGCATCAACGACATCTTTATTGTGGGTGGTGAGAATAACAGTAGTACCAAGCGAATTAATCTTCTTGAGAATCTCTACTATCTCACGGGCGTTAACTGGATCAAGGTTTCCGGTTGGCTCATCAGCAACAACAATATCAGGCTGGTTAATAATTGCTCGAGCAATTGCAACACGCTGCTTTTCACCACCTGAAAGCTCATGGGGAAAATTCCAGATTTTCTTGCGGAGATCAACAAGATTGAGGACATGTGGAACATCAGCTGCAATTTCTTCGTCAGTACGACCCGCTGCTTCCATGGCAAATGCCACATTTTCAAAAACCGTCTTATTGGCGATAAGTTTAAAATCCTGAAATACGGTTCCAATACGCCTCCTGTATTTTGGAACATCACGCCTACGTAAACGGCTCACATCAAATTTTTCAAAAAGAATAGTACCGTGTGATGGTTTCTCCTCGAGGAGGAGCATTTTAATGAGAGTGGACTTCCCCGCCCCCGAATGCCCCACGATGGTTACAAACTCCTGAGAACCAACACTGAAAGTGACCCCATCAAGAGCCACTGATTCGTCTGAATATATTTTTGATACTTTGTCGAAATGAATCACGTTTTTTACAGTAAAAGACTTCCTTAGTATACGCTTTAATGGTGGAAAACCAAATTTTTATAATAGACGTTCTGCCCCAATGAAAGCATCTAACTCACCATCGAGAACTTGATCGATATTTGAGACTTCCACATTAGTCCTATGGTCTTTTACCATCTTGTAGGGGTGCAGCACGTAAGACCTAATTTGATTTCCCCACTCGACATCCGTTGTTTTTGAGATATAAACCCCAGATTCTTTTGCCTTTCTTTCATCTTCACGAAGTTTATAAATTCGAGCTTTAAGTATACCCATAGCTCGTTCACGGTTTTGAGCCTGTGACCGTTCGGTGTCAGCATGCACCGCTATTTTTGTGGGTAAATGAACAAGCCTCACTGCTGTCTCACGTTTATTCACATTTTGCCCCCCAGGACCACCTGACTTTGAGAATTCAATTCTTATATCCTCCGGTGGTATTTCGATTGAATTCATCTTTTCAAACTTTGGAACAACTTCAACGAGTGAAAAAGAAGTCTGTCTTAATTTTTTAGCATTGAATGGTGAAATGCGGACAAGACGGTGAACACCTGATTCATTTTTGAGAATACCATAAGCACCCTTCCCCACTATTTCAATGGTGACATTTCTGTAACCACCATGATTGTTTTCTGAACGACTAATATATTCAGTAGACCAACCTTTCTTTGTCGCATAGCGTTCATACATAGAAAGAAGCATGCCAGTGAAATCTTCTGCGTCATCACCCCCAGCCCCTGAAAAGATAGTCATGATGGCATTTCCTTTTTCATATTTATCAATCTCAGAAGCTTTCGCTTTCAATTCCGATAACTCACGGAGGGTTGATTGTGCTTTTTCTTTATCAGCCCAAAAGTCGCCCCCGAGCATGAGCGACTCTATTTCAGCTATTCTTTTTCGTGATCCATCATCCATAAACTATGTTTATTCGGCAGTGTGCTCTATATCTTTCACCTCTTTCTTTATGAGGCGTTCTGCTTCAACGAGGTTTTGAGAAAGTCTTTCAACTAAGTCCATTTCTGCTTTTGTTATACGCCTTCTTGTTTGAGCTCCTTCAACCGTCTTTTTATATTCTGCAATATCTTCACGGAGGAGTACGAATGACTTATGGAGCACATCTTCCGTTTCTTCAGCTTCAGCAAAAACGTGTTTTTTGAATGAAACTATACGACGTGTAGCATAGAGGGCACCAATAAGCGCAATCATGATGAGAATAATCGCAGGTGCAAGATAGAGAGATACCTCAAAGAGCGATTTTGACACTGTAACCGAGAATGGTGCATCTACAATAACCTGAACCCTTCTTGAAGGGTATGTCTTCACACCGTTCATAGAAGCATCTACCCAAACATCATAAATACCACTCTCAAGGGAAACTGGTTTATTCGAAGAAAGCACCACCGTATCAGAAGAGACTGGATCCGGCTTCCAAGCTATTGTGAATATGCCATCGGCACCACTTGTGGTTCGTCCAAATTCATATTCTTTTCCGAGCACATTTATATAGAGACCGACGGAAGCATTTGGATACGTACGTCCTGAGAGGGATATTACATCTGTATTCTCTACACGATCAGTATATGAATCTATAGTAGGGGCATCTACGCCACTTACCGAGAAGTCAGCACTTCCAGCAGCATAATTCCCTGCTTCATCATAAGCTTTTACAGAAATAGTATGCTGACCTGGAGAAAGGGCATCTGTTTCAAAAATACCATCACCTGGGTCACGCCATGTAACAATGTTTCCGCTGTCTATAGAAACTTCATAGTGGTCTATGCCGGACACTTCGTCAGTGGCAGAGAAAGCGAAACGAACTTTTGGATCTGCTTTGTCTGTACGTGGTAATTCTTTGATTGAAAAACTTGATGGAGCTGTTGTATCAACATTTAATCGATAGGTTGAGATAGAACTCTTTCCACCCGCACCCTCAAAAGCGAGGTGGAAATACCAAGTGCCATCTTCTATATCAGCAACTTCTTTTGAATCAATTGCTGGTGAATATTTTTTCTGAGGTGTGTCTTTGGCATCTCTGTCGAGTGACAAGAATGAGGCTGTTGCTCCTTTGGGAATCGTCCACGTGAGTTTTGCAGTTCTATCTGGATACCACTTTCGTTCGTTTGGGTGTGTAAGAGATGTAATCTTTACTTGACCAATAGTATTAGCTTGATCAGAAACATCTGGAACGGGTGCGGTGGTTGCGCCCACTAAAACAAGTGACGGCTGTATCTCCTTGAGAACGTTCGTTCCACTACCATCATTAGCGAGGACCGATGCATCAGACACAGTAACGGTAGCATCACCTCGCGCAATCGATTTTAAATTAATGGTAAGAATCTTTCCAAGAGACCCAGTAAATCCAGGATTGAGAGCAATGCCTTCAAATGAAACGGTGCCGAGATCATTTGAAAAAGAAGGCTCTGTTACCCACACATTCACAATAGAATCTGTTTTCGAGAGAGAAACAACCTGGAGTTTATCTTTAGGAAAAGACACTGTCCCAGAGAAAGCATTAACAGCCTGATTTGGACTTGAGACAATAAGCTTAAGAGAGAATGATTTTCCAACCGGCTGATTAACAGCCGACGGAGTGATCGATATAGACTGCGCAAAACTTGATTGAGGGATAGTAAGTCCTAATACCCCAAACGCAATTACGAGTGTCGCTTTACAAAGAAAATTTTGAAAAACCATAACAAAATGATTATAACACAAACGAGAGATAGGCCGAACAACCACAATGACACGGAGTCGGTTGATGATTCCAACACATCAACAGACCGTACTGTTGAAGTACTATCTCTAAGGGATAGTACCGTACCGAATCCATCATTTTTATACGCTACTGTCTGAGAGGATAAAGTAATATCACCTACCGCTCTAGGAAAAACATAAAAAGAAATAATTGATCCAGGAACACGGTCTTGCGAAGAAACATCATACACACCATCAAAACCACCAGGAATAATACCTTCATAGGTAACTGTGCTTGTACTAAAGGAAGGACCAGAAACCCATAGAGGTATAATGGATGAATTTTGAACCACCCGCCTGACTTCAGCGGGCCCTATTAATGAAACCTTCCCCGATAAAGCATTCACCGACTGTTCATTCGCATTAAGTAAAACATCCACCCTAAAAGGACTTCCCACAGTGACTTGTTCAGGTACACGGAAGAGCACCACAGCATCGTCAGCGTAAACAGTGAGAGTGAAACCAAATAAACACACAAATAAGAAGAGAAACTTTTTCATTTTAACCAGTCCAGTTAAAGGCAAGAATTGAGAAATCAATGAGATTTACTTTTCCATCGCCATTGAGGTCAACGAGTGCTGGGGGGTTCGACCTCTTGTACCAATATGCAACAACTGAGAAATCAATAAGGTTCACCTTGCAGTCACCATTAACATCAGCATGGTTACCACAAGCTGAAGCACTCAATGTTCGTGAACCAATAATAATGCCAACACTCCTGCTATACGGGCTCTGGTGTGAGTCATCTACAACATAAGCTTTAATTGCATATGAACCGAAATCATAGGTATTTGTATCGAGGGAAAGTGAATATGCACCAAGCGCATTTGAAAAGGCAACGAGTGTTTTCGAAATTGACGCTGATTTTATCTCAATCAATACGGAATGATTTGCAACTGCAAATCCAGACAAGAGAACAGGATCACCCTTCTTCACTTCAGATTTATCAGTGGTGATAGTGGGTGATAAAACAATACCACTTATATTTGTAGAGGTATTTGTGTTAACGCTCGTCGAGACTGTAATAGGCGCGCTCTTACCAACTAATGAATCGAGGGCGTAGATTGAAAAAGATCTGACACCTGGTTCTATGCCAGTCGCCGAGATTGAGAAAGCACCATCTGCTGTAGCTGTTGAAGATGCCACCTGTGTACCATCAACGAGTACCACTATACGAGCCAACGGGAAAGCTTTTCCAGAGATAGAGGCTTTTCCTGTAGATACCGAGGTTTGTGAATAATATCCACCACCCCCCCCCCCACCGCCTCCTCCACCACCGCTCGGGGGAGTCACCGTAGAGTCAGACTCATCGTTATCATTAAAAGATGAACACCCAGGGTCATTTGGGTAATCAATCTTTCCATCACCATCGTTATCTATACCATCAGAACATGCAGTTGCGGGAAGTACTGTGAGAGAAACTGAGACTGAAGAAACGGCAAAAGCAGCGCTTGGTATGAGGTGCGCCGCTAAGACCAAAGCTATAGAGAGGTACTTAAACTTTAGGCTCCGCATTTCCCTGCTGTGACTTAAGTCGAGAGATTCTGCGATTACGAAATAGAATTGCTGCACCGAGAACTAACACAAGGGTAGATATAACAATAATCGATGTTTTGTAAATGACGAAGAATGAGCCTTTCGCAACATTGAATACTGTCTTGAGTTCAGAAATAATTTTCCCTTGTTTGTAGACCTTTACGTAACCCCAATACTCCCCTTCACTCAAATTAACATTAACAGGAAACTCTACTGTCAATTTCTGATCAGAGAATGAAGGAACTTTCTCGGTAAAATCACCATCGGCATAACCAAGTCTCACATCACCATACTTGTTCAAGAGTTCGAAGGTGGTGCCATCTGGAGCAACGGATACGTTTCCAGTGTTAGAGATGTCGAATACAGCCTTTGGATTTTCACCTTGTGTGATATCAAGGATTTTTATTGAACGAACTGAAAAATCAGAAATAATGTTATTTCCAATAGAGAGGTCGAGGTTAATCCTTGCTGCAAGGGCAACAGTAATTTGCTCACCTGATTTTGGAGGAACTGTGTTTACAGTGATTGAACCAGAATACTTCCCCAATTCTGCATTTGAAGGAATGGTTATAACAACCTTGAGCGGAAATTGCTGTACCCCACCAGGGATGGTGAAGGAATTGCCAGGGATAAACGATACCCAATTTTTGAGCTCTTTATCTGATCCTGTATCAACCGATGCTGTTGCATCAAGAGATTGCTTGTTATCTGCCTGAACAAGGTAGATAGTGCGCTCGAGACGTGCACCTGGTACAAGATTTTGTTCAGATACAGTGCCAGGGGAAACGCCAAAACCCGCCTGCGCGCTCATTGGGAGCACACAAGCGGATATAAAGGCGCTGATTAGAAAGAAGAAGGTTGTTTTTTTCACGTTGTGGTCATTACTTTACACTCCCCATGTATCAGCACATGAGAAGCTTCGGCAAACTAGTTAGCTGTAAAGGTGTTGGTACCGGTATAAGCTCCTGACAATGTTCCGTTAGGAACGTTGATACCCCAGAGAACGTTCGATGTAACTGCTGAACCTGTTGGCTTTGCGAGGTTGATTGCTGCTGCAGTTGGAGTGGTTGAAAGAACAGTACCTGCGACTGGGTAGTTGAACGATGATGAAGCGTACTTTTGGTTTCCAACAGTGATGGTTGCAGGACCAGTCATGTCAGTTCCTGAAATCAATGGGTCCATGATGCTGTTACCAGTGTTTGTAACAGTAGTGGTTGAGTTTGTGGTACCAGTGTTTGAACCTGCTGCGAGGTTACCGTAGTTCATTGCTGCGGTGACGTTGAGAGCCTTGAGGGTGTTCAATTCTGTTGCACCGGTTGCACTTGTGGTTGCAATACCGTCACCTGCGTGAATGTTTGCTACCCAGTTTTCAGCGACGTATGTTCCAGCGTCAGTTGGATCTGCGAAGTACTGGAGAGATGTTGAACAGACATAGTCTGCAGAAGTGTCTGCACCACCAGTACAAGTACCGGCAACTACGTTACAGGTCACAACAGGGTAACAGTTGTTCTGGTTTGCGTTACCTGCTGCCGCACATGAAGTTGAGGCAATACCGCTTCGATAGAAATCAGCTGATACTCCTACGATTGTTGCACAACCGTTTGCGTCTGTGACCGTGGTGGTTGCGTAGACGGGAGTTGTTGTGAACTCGGTGAGAGTAATTGGGGTCGCATTGTTAAGAGTGGTTGCGCTCACTGATGGTGCTGCGTTTGCCACAGTCACCGATGTTGCAACTGGGTCAGCGGCAACGTTTGCAACAAAGGCAGCAACACCAACAAGCATAATTGAGCCTGCGATGAGAGCCTCTGTCTTTGATTTAAAAAGTGCTTTGATCATTTGTTTATTTTACGCGATTTATTTTAACATGATTATACTGATAAAGGTTATCCCCATAGAATCAGGTTCCGATTAGGGACCAGCCGTGAAGGTAACTGAACCTGAGTAGGACCCAATTCGTGAACCGTTTGGAACGCCAATTCCCCAGTAAATTGGTGCGGTTGTGGTGGATACCGTTTTCTTGGCAAGACCTAGCACAAGAGTTGTTGGAGTGGTCGAGAGGGCTACACCACCTGTTAAATAGGTAAATGTTGTGGATGCATATTTTTGACTCCCTACCGCAATAGTATCTGCACCACTTGTCATATCAGCACCAGAGAGTGCAAGATTTGTAGCAATATTACCTGTGTTTGTAACAGTAGTGGTTGAGTTGATTGCCCCTGTATTTGCCCCTGGGACCAGAGTGCCATATGAAATCGAAGGGGTGACGCTGATAGCATAGAGAGATGCCATTTCTGCTGTTGTGGTTGCAACCGTTCCTGTTGCCACCGTATCAACCGGTGTCATCATACAGGTCCATGTGTCAGCTGCATTTGGTGAACCCACATCTGTTGGGTCAGCGTGATACCAAACATTAAAACCACACGTATATGTCTGACTCGAACCTGATCCACCCGATGGTATACACTGAGAATTACCAGAGAGGCGATAGTGATTATTTATATCAAGTGCCGATGAAGTACCAAGACTTGTTCTATATAAATCAGCAGTCACCGATTGAATATCAGCAAAACCATTGTTGTCTGTTACGGTACCAGTACAAGTCACAGGTGTAGTGGTTCCTTCAGTGAGAATTATTGTTCCTGCCCCACCGTTAATCAAAATACCTGAAGCAACAGGCAAAACGTTCGGCGCAGGAGCAGTAATAATTTCTGGAATAACAGAATATGATTCAAGAGTGCTTCCATTGTTACGAACAGCCCTAAAACAGTATGACGAACTTACCGGAGCGCCATTATCTTTAAGAGAAAAATCCCACACACCACTCTGTTTCGGATAAATTGAAGTAGAAGAGGCATTAGTGAAAGGGTTTGCTTCATCATACGTCTCATAGATACGTGTTTTCGTTCCACTCTGTGGGTCAGTAGATGTACCGACCGCCTGTGCCCCGTCGAGAGGAGTAGCGTTATCATTCCAAGCAATAGTTGTTCCCGTGGTGACATCAACATAACTTTCACCAACGAAAGCCGTATCACACGTTCCGCTCTTGGGAGCAAATTGGAGTTTGAATGAATCTTGGTTTTGTAACAAATCAGCACCTTCGAGGTCGAGTGCGAGTCGTAACCTAAAAGCAACACCGGCGGCAGAAAGCGTTGCCGCTGTGTCCTGAAGAGCGAGAGGCGCACCAACAGACGTAGAGTTAGTGTTCGTAAAGAATCTGTATGCAGATTGGGTGACGGTCATTTCACTCCAACCTACGTTCAAGAAAAAGCGCACATTAGCATCACCTGGAGCTGCTTCTTGGTAAAGTGTAATACCTTCACCAGGAAGGAGAATAATTTCATTCCCAAAAGGCATAATGGATTCATGACGAGAGTTCATTTCACCGACTACAGATGGCGAAGAAAG
>Ga0302288_1001162_pt1 | contig 17576 bp, 16 predicted proteins | sample III_Fen_N1_1_FD_194549 | JGI IMG/M metagenome (GOLD analysis project Ga0302288, IMG submission 194549) | Peat permafrost microbial communities from Stordalen Mire near Abisko, Sweden - III_Fen_N1_1 | ecosystem: Environmental > Terrestrial > Soil > Wetlands > Permafrost | place: Sweden: Abisko...
CGCCGGTGCTAAACGGCATGGGAAAAAACCTAATGAAACTGGACACCGAACACATTGTGGGTGAACGGTTGTTACGGCTATCGGCTTATAAACAGGCTCTTGAAAATTTCAACCTAAACCGCAATTTTGCTTTCAATGCCGTATTGCGCATTAACCCAATTGTTGACGTTAACCGCGAAACCCTGACGGCTTCGATTGCCTTTCCGCGGTTTAATTCTGGAACAGATTTGCTGAATATCCAGCGTTTGCCTTACTTCAGATTACTTGTTTGCATTGGTACGGTATCGGATATGAAGTTTGAGCCCTCGGAATACGGAAGTTGTTATTTCCCGGCGCAATTTGATTTGAATGGTTGCAGTGCTTCGGCAATGACCGACTGGCTTTCGGCCAACGATCAGATTGCCGAGCAAAAGCTGAAGGTCAGCTTGGAATCACTATCCAACAGTCTTTCGGACAATGTAACCGTAATTGTTAGCGCAGGAATTGAATTTGGAAACGTGGGCTTTGCCGGACAAATTGCCGAAGTGAAACGGGCAGGATGTGCGAAGATATTGGGAGTTGGGTAGTTTTGAGTTTCTAGTTTTGAGTTAGGAGTATGGAGTATGGAGTATGGAGTATGGAGTATGGAGTATGGAGTATGGAGTATGGAGTATGGAGTATGGAGTATGGAGTATGGAGTATGGAGTATGGAGTATGGAGTTTCCGAACTATAAACTATTGACTACAAAAGTTGCTTTCTCTAATTTTTTTATAGCTAAATCAATAAAACTTGGATTAGAAAACAAACTCTTTTTCCTGTCGCTCCAACTTTCAATATTACGTGTTACCTCTTCAATAGTGTTGACATTTTTTTCGGAAATTATATAGTCAACCGTCGATAATAGCTCTAAACCAAATGAAGAATAAAATCCAGCCAGAAATGTTTTTGTTTTGTTTGCTATTTCATTAAAAAAGACATTTTCAGTTTGCTCTAAATAACTTTTAATTTCATTTTCTCCATCGAACATAATACCCAATTCTTCAAAAGGTTTTTTGTCTTTTGAGCTATACCCAGTAATGTAGCTACCGTTAAGATAATATAACACATGCTTCACTTTACCGGAATACGGACCATAGAAATTGGGTTGAAACTCTAATTTAAATTGTTCCTTTGCACCAAATCGTTGTAAGAAATAGGCTGTTTTTTCAGCAGCAAACTCTGAAACAAACTCGCCGTTGCGTACCAAATCATACAGCACAGACAGTAACATAGCCCGAGCAGGAGTAAGTTTCACACGTTCATTTTTCATTGCTTCACGAATAATGGCATTGGGTTCGTATATCTGAATATCGCAATTCAATCCAGTTAAACTTTTCTCAATAATATTCTTTACCACATTCCATTCTAATCCACCGTTTCCGGCTCCAAGTGGCGGAACTGCCACTGATTTTATACCTTGCTCGGTTATTAAGCGTGCAAGTTCTTTTAAACCACTTTCAATATAACTATATTCCGAAGGTTTTCGCCAATCGGTTTTAGTAGGAAAATTGATAATTATTTTCCTACCTTCCAACAAAGAAGAGTCCTCGGTTACAAATAATTTTCCGACCTGTACTTCTTTTGCTTTACAGGCTTTTTCGTACAGTTTGTAGTTATTGGGGTACTGGTTTTTGAATTGCAATGCAATTCCTTTTCCCATTACGCCAACAGTATTCACGGTATTTACCAATGCTTCGGCTTTGCTTTCCAGCAAATTTCCTTCAATGAATTGTATCATAATTTATCAGAAATAACATGTAGGTTTTACATAAACTTTGTTTTCGGGTACTCCCATCGCATGCAAACGATTCTTCGCTTCTTCGTTGTACACTACCCAGCCAATAATGGCGGTTGTTGGTATGTCTGTTTCAACCAAAAATTCAGCTTCTTTGCGTCGCTTTAGGTCGAGGTCATCATCCTTGCGCCAATAGGTTGCATCTATGGCCTTTTTATCAAGAATTTTATCTATATTGAGTAAATCTTTTTGCTCATAAAAATCGGACAATCCATCAACTGCATGTCCATTGGTAAACACAAAAGGTAAATTGTGGTCTACTATTTTTTGCACTGAACTAATGCAATAGACGATGTCTTTCGTTGGAGTTACAGCTACGCTGTTATACCCTTTTTGAATCACATAAAGCATAGGCATACGTGCACCGAAGTAAAAAGGAATGTAAGCACCTAGTTTCTTCCCGTTAGGTAAATCAAAGTTATTACGTGTATTAATTATACTGTTATCGCCTATTGCTTTATAGCTTTTATTGGTATAAGCTGAAGACACATGAGTAACTCCATGCTCAAGAATATGAGGCACATTCTCAATATGGGTCATGCGATACAGATATGTTTTGTTTAAGTCGGGCATTACTCGTTAAAGTGATTTGCAAATATAACTATTTTACTTCTATTTTACACAAGTAACTAAGGAAATAAAATATCATGAGCGATTAGAAAACCCTTTATATATTTATGTGTATTGAAACTATTTACGACTCATATTTCCAGAACATATCTTCAATACTTCTTCTCAGATTCACTTTCAATTCTTCCATATCTACCGGAGCATCTAATTCTTTTTCCATGGAGGTAACGCCTTTATCCACAAACCCACAGGGATTAATGTAGCTGAAGTAATTCAGGTTAGTATTAACGTTGAGGGCAAAGCCGTGCATGGTTACATACCGCGAGCTGCGAACTCCAATGGCACATATTTTACGACAGGTGGGTAGCCCTACATCGAGCCAAACGCCCGTTGCTCCTTCTAATCGGCTTGAAGGGATATCGTAAAGTGCCAAGGTATGAATAATGGCTTCTTCAATCTGATAAATGTATTGCTTCAAACCGAGGTTAAAATTGGCTAAATCAAAAATGGGATAACCCACTACCTGCCCCGGTCCGTGATAGGTTATGTCCCCTCCCCGATTGGTTCGCACAAAAACGGCATCGCGCGCCTGAAGCTGAATGTAATCCAGGAGCATATTGTGTTCGTCACCGCTTTTCCCCAAGGTATAAACATGAGGGTGTTCGCAAAAAACGAGGTAATTCCCGGTTTCAAGTCCATCTTTCTTCTTATCGATGGAGCTGTTGAACAACTCTTCCTGCTTAGTCCAAGCTTCGTTGTACTCGGTTAACCCCCAGTCCATGTAGTTTATTTCCCGATTCATTTCCTTCTGTGTCTTCTTATTGCTTTCGCAGGCTTGGGTTTTGCATCAAAATTGACCGGGCCTATTTTATCCATAATACCCAAAATATGATTTCGGCGACTGAGGATATAACCCGTGGGATGTCCGGCATCGAAGCGACGCGGATTTGGCAGACAAGCAGCTATCAGAGCAGCCTGATTTCTGTTCAGTTGCGAGGCCGACACCCCGAAATGCTCCTGCGCGGCAGCTTCCACACCGTAAATTCCATCGCCCATTTCAATCACGTTGAGGTACACTTCCATAATGCGACGCTTACCCCATACAAATTCGGTCAATACCGTGAAATAGGCTTCCAATCCCTTGCGCACATACGAACGATGCGGGAAAAGAAAAACATTTTTGGATGTTTGCTGCGAAATGGTGCTTCCTCCCCTGATTCGTTTGCCCTGCTGGTTGTGCTCAAAAGCTTTGGTTATGGCATCAAACGAAAAACCGTGATGGGTCAGATACAAATTATCCTCCGACGCCACCACTGCCTGAACCATATTGGGTGAGATTTGGTCGATAGAAACCCACTTTTTGCTATTCTTGGGCATTTTCCCACTAAATACCGACTCCACGGAACGTATAACCATCAAGGGTGTGAGATAAACCGGGGTAAACCAATCCACCAACACCCATACAATACTGGTAACGAACCCAATAATAAAAATGTTGCGAAGTAATTTTAATAACTTTTTCCAGAACATAGGCGCCCGTTAAACCAGTTTGAAGCGTACCCGCCAACGTCCGTTCTCGAAATCGTGACTGATTATCTCAAAATGTCCCAGCTCGGAGGTGTTATCCACATGCTGACCAATACAAGCACAAGCATCGTAATCGCCCACCCGGATAACGCGCAAGGTATCCGAAGCATCGGCAGGAAGTTTGGATAAATCGGCTATCTTAGCAGCTTCGTCGCGACTCATTAATTCCTCGTAAACAGGCAAATGCTGTTCAATTACCTCATTTACTTTTCGGGTAATTTCGGCAATTTGCTCATCGGTGGGAGCTTCGGAGAGGATATAATCACACTTGCTTTTTTTCTTTTCGATGTGGGCATTTACCGAACGTCCGCACCCAAACATACGCACCATGGTTTGATTCAGGATGTGCTCGCAGGTATGCATCGGTTCGTTGTAAAGCTTCGTTCAACAGGGGTTCTTCCATAAAATTCTGATATTTTGTGCAAAGATAATCATTCAAATTGAATTGATTAAATCAAAAGGAAAGTTCTGCAATTAACCTACATTCAGTATCTTTGAAATTTATTTTGAACGTTTTCCCAACCCGGGTGTATAACTTATCAAACAGTTGAGAAAAAAAACGACAACTGATTAAGTTTAAAGCAAACTGTTTAGGAAATACTATATTATAAAAAATAAAACCGAATGAGAAAGAAGCATTTTTTATCCACTCTTGGATTATTACTGATTTGTATGGCAGGCATTGCCCAAACAAAAATTGTTGATCGTCCACTGTTTGTAACTGCTAATACAAATATTCTTGAAATATCTAAATTGGAATTGAGAAATTCCGAAACAGTATTGTATTGTGATGGTTTTGAAAAACCTAATAATTGGTTTACCTTAAATTCAAAAAGTTATTTGAAAGGTAAATCAGGTAAGATTTATAAATTCATTCGTTCAGAAGGCTTCGAGATAGATAAACAGAATTTTATGCCAGCGTCCGGTAACATTTCATTTAAACTGTATATGCAGCCATTGGATATAAATGAAACTTCTTTCGATTTTATAGGAGGCGAAGATTCCAATCAATTCCAAATCTTGGGTATTAAAACCTATAAAATAAAATCGACTGCAGCAATACATTGTATTATTAAAGGTGAAGTGATTGGTCGCCCTCAAAGCAGCCGGCTCGTATTACTTAAACAGGGTGATACATCTACTACTTCAGGTATTTATATTCCTATTCGTAATGGAAAATTTGAATATGAATTAAACTGTGATAATCAAGAAGTATACGAATTGAATTTTTACAAAGAGTATTCTCAATCACTGACCTTCTTTTCTGAACAGGGTACAGTTTTTTGCAAACTCTACCCCGAAGATCAATATTATAAAGATATTGCTGAAGGAGGCGTGCTTAACAGGAAGTATAACCAATACAAAGCCACAAAAGACTCGCTGTTTCAAATTAATGTCATATTGGAAAAAATAGGTAAGCTCACCAGAGAGAATAAATACTATTCTGTGAAATACATTTCTTTAGAAAGACAAATAAAAGAAATTAAAAATCAACATATTAAGGATAGTTTACAAAACATATTTAGCAAGATGAAGGAAGATGAATTTCTGTCACCTGAGACTATGGCTTTGGAAAAAGCACTTACAGGAAAGTATAATCAAGCTAGAAAATGGGAACTCAAATATATTAAAGAGCATGTTTCGATTGTAAGTTTAAGTTTACTTGAAATGAGAATGTCTCAAGCTGTAGAGGCTTTACGAGAAGATATTTTAGACTTTAAAGAAGATATTCCAAAATGTAGCAAAATGTACTATTCAATTTATGCAAAGGAATATCCTAATCATCCATATACCAAGCAAATAAAAAATAAATTGAAAGGTTTATCTCTTAAGGTTGGGGGTTTGTATATTGATTTTACGGCACCTGATTTTAATGGAAAACCGGTTAAACTTTCTGAACAGATCAAAGGCAAAGTGGCATTAATTGATCTTTGGGCATCTTGGTGTGCCCCCTGTCGAAGAATATCGAAAACCATGATACCTGTATATGAGGCTTACAAAGACAAAGGTTTTACCATTGTTGGTATTGCTCGTGAAAATGAATTAGCAATAGGAATGGCCGCAGCCAAGAAAGATAAATACCCATGGCTAAACCTAATTGAATTAAAGGACAAAGGTAGAATTTGGGAAAAATACAATATACAATTAGTCGCAGGTGGTACATTTCTAGTGGACAAAAAAGGGATTATTCTGGCAATAAATCCTACCGACGAAGAAGTGAAAACGATTCTTGACAAGCTATTGAAATAAAATGCAGCACCAAACATACGTTCGGTCATTATGGCCAATTTAAAAAAATTACCGTCACATGAAAACTTCAATGAAACTTATTCTCGGGTTGTTGTTTACAGCTCTTTCGCTCCAGAGCTTTGCCCAAAAACCAGAACCGGTATATTCTGTTCAACGTCAGATGCACAATTCAGAATGGTACAAACAACAAGCCAAGGCCTGGAAACAAGAAATCGATAAAGGGACGAAAGATAAAATGGCCTGGGTATATTGGTTTGTTGCTAAAAGAAATATAGAACGATATATTCTCCACAAAGTTTATGGGGATAAAATGGAAGGAAATTATCTGATATCATGTGATGAAATTGTGAAACTTGCAGAGAAAGCCATTCCGAATAGTTTTGAACTCTATTATATAAAAGCAACCGTTGGTTCTGATAAAAGTGAAACAATGGACGAATATGTTATGAAAGCTCAGGCTTTGAGTCCATATAATCAATTACTTTTACCCTTTTTGATAGATTATTATCTGTTCAGGAACGACAAAACCAATTTGGAATTGACTTGCAAAAAATGGTTTGAGAGCAACGAAATACCACAGGAACTATTGATTACAGCTTATAATAATTTAATATCTTTGGAACCCAATGCAATTCTCATTGTGAACGGTTATAACGACAAATATCCCAGCTGGGTATTACAAAACAGTCAAAATTTAAGACCGGATGTTTTAGTGTTGCATTTATCTACAGCACAAAGTAATGATACATATAGAGAAAACGTTTTTAAGGAAAACGGCATTTCTCAGATGGTAATTAAGAAAAGGAATCCGAATGATACTATATACGACCCGGAATCAGACGTGCTGAATCACTTGATTACTAAAGTAAAGAACAGACCAATATATTTTTCTACTTATTCAGATTTCCAACTATATCGTGATTTTAAAGATAAAATGTACTTTGTAGGTTTGTCTTTGAAATATAGTGAGCAACCATTCGACAATATCGCTGTAATTAGGAATAATGTCGAGAACAAGTATATGTTGGATTTCTTAAAACATTCTTTTTATTATAGTTACGCACAAGGAGCTATAAATGACATGAATAATAGATATATTCCTGTATTTCTTAAACTTAGCGAACACTATCAGGCAAGCGGAGAAACAAAAAAAGCTCAGGAAATTAAAGAATTAGCAAAAACGATAGCTGAAACTGGAGGTAAAAGTAAATATTGGACACAATATTTTGAGAAATAAGCCAATGGCGTTGTTTAAGAAAAACTACAGTACCAAGTCCGACGAAGAACTAATGTCGCTGCTCGCCCAAGGCGGGCAGTCGGCGTTTGACGAGTTGTACAAGCGTTATTCCAAACCGATGCTCAACTTTTTCTTCCGAATGCTGAATAATGATAGGGAAAAAGCAAAGGATATGCTGCACGATTTGTTTTTGAAAACCATTGAGAAACCAGATAGTTTTGATCGTAGCAAGAAATTCAACACTTGGTTTTATACATTGGCCAATAATATGATTAAAAACGAATACCGAAGCCGTCAAATACATGCCGAACACCATAAGCAAATACTGGCAGTGAATAATGAATTATACGAAATGAATGACGGCAACTTTGATACGAATTTATTCAACAACCGATTGCAATTGGAGCTAGACAAGCTGGACATTGATGCGAAAACCATTTTCAATCTGCGCTTTGTGGAGGAAATGAGCATAAAGCAAATAGCTGAAATAATGAATTGCCCAGAAGGCACTGTAAAATCGCACCTTTTCACCCTAACCAAACTTCTTTCTAAAAAACTATCCATCTACAAACCCGAATTAAACTAACGAATATGGAAACCCTTTCAAATACCGATTTTGACCGGTTGGAAAAACTTTTACGCACCAAGCGATTGGAAGAGCTTAGCACTACGGAAAAACAATGGATACATACCGTTATCTCCGAAGAGGAATATGCTTCCATGTCCGGGCTATATCTTATGCTGAATAATTCCACACAAAGCTTAGACCTTGAACCGCAGCCAGCAATCAAAAGCCGATTAGACGGCGCATGGTCTGCCAAATACAAGCATCCGGGTATTTTTCAAATCAAATTGCCTGCTTATCAAACGGTAGCAGCTGCCATGATTTTCTTTCTGATTGGTTTTGCCATCAATTGGAATCGACCTGTGCAACCCAAGATTATTCGTGAAACTGTTCAGGTCATCAAATACATCAGTCAGCCGGAAAGCACCAAAGTTAAGCAACATGAGGCGCCCCAATTAGAACAAAGAAAGGTGATACAACCGACACAGCCGGAACCTGTACAGCCAATCCGGGATGAGGTTGAACACGGCTTGCCTGAATTGAATCCAGAATATGCCCGTCAACAAGAAATAACCATGGCTAATATTACCCACGCGATGAACGAAAAAGTAGGAAGTAGTATCGGAAGCGATACTGTTTTGCAAAAAATGCTTGTAAGGGTATATTGATAAAAACGAAAGACAGACTTTCTTCAATTGAGAAAAGTCTGTCTGTCGTTATTTTGAATAAAACTCGATATTGTACTTAAATTCCACTAAAAAACCCCTTCCCGATTTATCAATTCAATCAATTTCACGAATTCATTTTCATTTTTTGCATTAAAATGATTATCCCTGATAATTTTGGATAGAGCATCTTTCTTGTCGGGGAAAAGTTTAAGAAACGAAGTGTTACTTAGTTTATTTATTAGCAAGTATTGATTTTCTGGAAGTTTGATATAATAGAGTGGTTTTGATTTAAGGTTGTAATATCTGCCTAAAACCTTATTTTTATACTCATCTTCATATCCAACAGCCGATATTTTGCGTTGAATACACAACGACAATGTACCGGTAACCATTACTTCGGTATAAATACCCATTCGATGTATTGAAGTAGTATCCCCCACGTTAATACGTTTAAAATGAATAGTATCACCGGTTTTTTTTCTCATCCAAAATTCATCTACAGACAATTTATCTAATTTGAATTTTCCATAATTGGAATTATTCAACCAAATAAGTTCGTCAAACAATCCATTGTATTTCAGCAATTTGCCGTTCACCCGTTGACCTGATGAGAGCAAAACGTCCCCATCCCACCAGTCGTTGTTGAAATATTGTTCTCCAATATATTGCTTGCTTTCGAAAAAGAATTCTCCTGTTAGTTCGGCCGAAAAAGTTGAATCAATGTCAGGAATTCTCTGTAATACATTGGTTTGGGCATTTGAGGCAATGCAAACGAATAAGAATAATATGTAAATAGAGTGTTTCATTTCGCAGTATTTTTAACTGGATTGGTTACCTGAAAACGTGCGGTTGCACTAATTGGATTTCCATTTGAAGATATTCCTTCAACCTTAATCATGTACTCTGCCAAATTATCAGAAGTGTAAAATTCAAAACTTGTATCCGTATTTTCAGTTATTTCTAAACTTGGATTCCAATACAACAATTGCTTTAGAAATGGCATATTGCGTTGCTGAAGCGTTGCCGGTTTGGTGAAATTGAAATTGACCCCTGAATTTACATTATCATTCATAACTCTAACGGAATGAGATGCAGGTCGGGTGTTTTCAATCTCATTTTTATAAGTAGTAATGGAAATCATTCCCGAAAAAATCAAATCACCAAAAGCCCTTTCAGACTCTATAATCTCAATTTTCCTTATTTCTTCAGTACCCAATTGAATTATTTTATTTACATCATCAACAAGTACGCCATCCAAAAAAATTGCAGGACTATTCTTGCTATATTCATTGGTCAAATTATTTACTATTTGTACCTTATAATTGTCATTCTCCTTAACAATTCTAACCCTTGGCAGAATCTCAACTGCAATCTCCAGAAAGTCGGGCAATGGAGTGAAGTTAGATGGAAAAATAGTTTCTACAGGGCAATTATAGAATCGCGGGCATATTGATTCACGTTCTGAGTTATGCTTATCGGTTTGATTTTGTTCAGCCTGAAATGATTTATTTATATAAACGATATTCTGACTTTTCACGATGTCATCTTTAAAATTTCCAGTATAGGCGACTAAGGATGGAAGCCATTTTTCAGATTGAGCAAACTCATTTTCCAGTTTAATCTGCCAGTTAATACTTTCGGGGACATCTCTTATGGTAAGATACAACTCTTTTCCATTATAATAATTGCTCAACAATAATTGAAATACGCCTTTGGAGTTTGTTACCGCATATCGCAAATTAGGTATCGAATCTACGCACGATAACAATACAACTGCATCCTTTACTATTTGTTGTGTCTTTGAATCCACCACAGTACCTCTTAATATCTTCCCCTTGGTTTCAGGCGAATAATATGTCTGAGGTTTTTTAGATGTTTTATTTACAGCCAAATCCGCAGAACTCTCACCAATAGTTTTATACACTGAAGGAATATTGGGCATTTCAAAAACCGAGACAGAAACATTGGCATTGAAATCAAACTTTCCTAATCTTACAATTACTTTTTCGCGAGGAAGATATATCGGCTTTTCAATACTGATTTGAGTAGCATCTCCCGAAATTTTATAAAGGCTACTATCTTTTATTGCAGAGCTAACCACTTTGAAATCCAACGCTTTATCATATCGGTTAACAATAGTAATCTGCTTTCGGAAAAAATGACTTTCTCCTAGATTTTTCGTGGTATTGGAATATGCAATAAGCTGATATACCCCTGACTGTAATGTATCGGGCAAAAGAATACTTCCATAACCCAAACCGGCATCCACCTTTACCCGAATTTTAAGAGAAGGCTCTGAGTTGACAGTTCTTATAACCACGTAACCAACTTTACTGATATCCGAGCGCTGTTTGGTTACAACATCCAGTACATACAGCTTAAAGTAGATTGACTCACCTGCAATGTAAGCAGTACGGTCAGTATGAAGATATGCAATTTCAGCCCCTTTAGTCTGTGCATGGATATTGCAATTCGTCAATACACTATGGAATATCAGGATAATTAAAAAAATCCTCTTGATTAAATGCATTTTCAATAATTTGTATTAATTATGTAACCACCAATTGGGCAACGGAATAGGATTAAAAGTTGGATCATCCGGCACTGGCGTCGGGTAATTATCCCAAACTGCATATTCAAATTTACTATCATTCGGCACATCCATTACCGGTGCTTGGATAACTGAGACATTCTTATTATTCACCGAACCTTTAATTAGAAATGCATATTTCCGAACCGAAGATACTTCAAAAATACCTAGGGCAATTTTGGATGGATTGCTTAAGCACTTCATATTACCTTGAAGTTGTGAAGTAATTGGATCGAATAATTTACCACTTGCAGACAATTGATTATTAGCTGTTTTATAAAATCGATGTGAGTCACTATTTATTGTGTATTGATTAACTCTTAAATAATAAATAATTATTGGCTCTGGAATCACCATTCCATAATTCAGAGCTAGATTGTAGCTTTTTAGATTAAATGGCATGAAACCAAGAGAGTGGTTGATTACCGAAGAGGAAGATCCGGCTATTTTTTCATCCGTTATATTGTTATCTGTATTTAGATTAACTGTTTTCCATCTAAATCGAAACCAATGCCACCAATCTATTTCGGTCTTACCATTCATGGTTAGATCTCGGGCAGTATAGGAATATTGAATCGTCAAATTCGAATTAAACCGACATGATACAATTGAATCCTGACTGGAAAGCGATTTGAAAAGATCAACTAAAATAAGTGCTCCAGCAATATTTTGCATTTCATTGTTGCCATTGAGGTAATCCTGAGTTGAGTAATTTGCACGAATGTTATCATAACCTTGTGGTGGCATAAGTTTCTCGAAACTCGATTCATAACGAACCCCTTCTCTTGTGACAATACGTAACTTGTATGAATTTCCAATCTTTGTTACAAATTCGGTTGGAGTTACATAACTTCCGAAAGAAGACTCTTTAAGTGTATAAGTTTTCATTTCGTTATCAACAATTGATACCTGAGCCTTGCCAACAAGATATGTTGCAGAGTTAACCGAATCGAAAGGAAGCGGTTTTGCCTTAGATAGTTTAATGGTGAAAGGTCCTGCTTCATCCGTAATTAGCCCCTCAACAATTAACGCTTCTTTATCCGAAGCGATATTGGGATTATAAATTTCAGTACAACGAACGAAACTTACCAAAACCAGTATTATAAAAGCGATATATTTTAAGTATCTCATTATTCCGTAGTTTTTTAAAACACAAAATTATAGGTTATAGTCGGTATTGGCCTTTCGATAATAAACATCTTGTATAAATTGAAACTTTGATAAAACTTCGACTCTAATTGCGACGTTGATTTATAAAACACCGAATATGGATTTTTCTGTCCATAAAGATTGATGATTGAAAAGGTCCAACTACCTTTCCATTTTTGTTTTAAACGTAATGTTTCATCAAATGTAACTGCAATGTCCAGTCGATGGTAATCGGACAATCGGTATTTGTTCCGTTCGGAATAATAAACGTATTGCTTACCATCTAAATTATACTTTAGCTCCGGCAATGTTACAGGCTTCCCGGTACTATAATTAAATATTCCCGCCAGTCTCCATCTCCTAGTCAAGTGCAATGTGGCATTAACAACCAAATTATGGGGCTTATCAAATGTAGAAGGGTAATAATTATTACTATTTATTTGATCGACTTCATACGAGCTCATAGTGTGTCGCATAGATCGGGAATAAGTATAACTTGCCCAACCTGTGAGACGTCCAGTGTTCTTCTTTACATAAAGCTCCAGCCCATAATTATAACCAGAAGCATTCAGCAAATCAGTTTCCAACGAATTATTCATTAAGATTTGTGCACCATCTCTGTATTCCACAATATTATCGAGCTTTTTATAATATATCTCAATTGAAGTCTCATAGGCATTATTTTTAAAATTCCTGAAATAGCCAAGAGCAAATTGATTACAAACCAGCGGAGGCACATTTGAGCTACTTAATTTATACACATCAGTTGGCGACATAACGGCAGTATTTGAAATCAAGTTAATGAATTGACTAATTCGATTGTAGCTAAATTTCAACGAACTCACCTCATCGAAGGAGTAACGGAATGATAACCTCGGCTCAATACTTGTGTACCATTTTATTGCTTTATTGTTGCCGTAGTTAAGTGTATCTATAATATTATCTGAAGTTCGCGGAGCATTCTTTCGAAAAACAAACTCACTATTTGGTCCGAGATATGCATACTGAGTTAACCTGAAACCAATCTCTGCACTCATTTTGGGTGTGATATTTAGGTTATCGCTTACAAAAAGAGCCGATTCCAATGCTTTTTCCTTTCGAGTGGTTTTGGTAGCAACTTCCGAAAGCGAACCAGCTGCCGACATAATGCCCGGTTGCAGTTGATATAAGACAGCGTTCATTCCAAAGTTCACCGAATGCTTATCATTAAGCAACCACGTGAAATTAAGCTTAGCGTTGTTGTATAAAATAGATGAGCTGATTTTATAGGCATCTTTGGGTTTTAGCGAATCAGATTGAGTAACATCATTATTATAACGACTAAAACCAAAAAGAAGCGATGAATAAAGTTTTTCATTAAACGTATGCGAATACTTGGCTGAGGCTAGCACATTTTCATAATGATAGGGAGAATTTTTACAAAAGCTAAAATTATCGTAGCTATAATAACCAAAAAGCGACAAACTATTTGATGCATCAAGTTTCACTGTAAGCAATACATTGATATCATAAAAGTTGGCAGAGCTTTTCTTCAAATCTGCATCGGGCATAGTGTGAAGCAACCAATTCGAATAAGTACTTCTTCCACCAATCAACAGATATACTTTCTTATCATAAAGTGGCATCTCGAGATTCAGTCTCGAGTTCAGCAGACCAATACCACCTTTAACCGATACTTGATCTACATTATTCCCTAAACGAATATCCATTACTGATGAAGCTCTTTCACCATATTTTGCCGGAATACCTGCTTTAAGTAGCGTAACATTATTAACTCCATCTGAGTTAATAGCCGAACTCAATCCAAACATGTGTGATGAATTAAATAACGGGACATCTTCCACCAAAATAAGATTCTGGTCAGAGCTACCGCCACGAACAAAAAATCCTGTTCCAAATTCACCTGTAGATTGTACACCCGGAAGCAACGTAACACTCTTAACAATATCTTTCTCTCCCAAAAACATTGGTAATTCTTTAATTGCCTTAGCATTGAACTTAATCGTACTCATTTGTGTACGAATCACGTTGAGATCAATTGCTTTATCTGTAACAATTACCTCCTTTAATCGAATTGTTTTCTCCGACAATTCAAAATCAACAATTCCATTACCTGCAATTCTTAATGTCCTTTTATCTTCCTCGAAACCGGCATAGTTTAGTTTTATATCGTACTCTCCTACCGGAACTGTTAACTTGTAATTTCCATCTTTGTCAGTTGATTCGTTGAGATTGAGTTTATCTATACTTACCCTTGCATTTTTAAGGTACCTCCCAGTTCGGGCATCCATTATCCTTCCCGAAATAGTGGCTTTGGTGTATTTTCCAATATCATCATCATCGCCAATAAGTAAGACCCCTTTACTATTTCTATTATTAGAGAAATTACGAACCTCAACCGGAACAAAAACATAGGTTGTAGGATTAACAATAAGACAAGACAAGTCGGAAATTCGCTTTACAATTGTCAAACAATCCTCCAGCTTTAGTTTTGACAATGACTCTCTGAATCGTTTATTAGCAAACCATTCAGACTTGAAAAATAGTTGAATATGATTTGCTTCCTCTATTTTTGGCGCTAATTCGTCAAATGATAGCAGGCGGGTAGTATCCCTATCTTGAATTGTATTTTGCTGAGCAGATACACAAAAACCGAAGCAGTAAAATAGAAACAAAAAAATGATAGAAAGGTAATGATGGAAAATATGTTTCACAAATTATGGCTAAATTAGAATGAATATTAACCGCAAAAGGTTTTAATAACAAAAAAAACTCCTTAACGACCCAAAAAATTTCACAAAAGTAACTGTAAAATCTGAGATTATTAAATAAATTGTATTAATATTCATTTAATTCATCTTTCTTTTGTGTTTTATTTGCTCAAGGAAAGCATAAATTAAAGTTGCAAAAGATGATTAATCCTCAATATCCGGTTCGAAAAATACCCACTGCACTTCAGGGAAAGCTTTTTTGAGTTCTTTTTCGCAGACATTTATATTTTTTATCATCAACTCAATCGATTCTGTTTTTGCCATTTTGGCTTTGGCAGCGACCATTATCTGTGCGCCCAGTTGAAGTGTAATAATATTGAAAATGCTATCTATTTCGGAGCGGGCTTCGAGAAAAAGTTGAATTTCGGTGCGAATGGCTTCGTCGGCACTTTGTCCAATCAACAAGCCTTTCACTTTGGCTGCAACAAAAAAGGATACAAAAACAAGCAACACACCAATCCCGATACTACCAATGGAATCGTAAATTGGATTTCCTGTTACATAAGACAGGATAACGGCTATTAAAGCAAACGACAAGCCAAATAAGGCAGCTACATCCTCGCCAAAAACAACTACCAATTCACTTTGACGAGTATTTTTTATCCATTGCCAAAGGCTTTGTTTCTTTTTGATTTTCTTTACCTGAGCTATGCAACCCCACAACGAAGCGCCTTCCAATATCATGCTCACCGATAATACCACTATGGCAATAAGTGGATTTTTTACTTCTTCGGTTGAATCAAGTTTATGTATTCCTTCGTAAATGGAGAACAAACCACCCATGCTAAACAGCATCAGCGCCACAATAAACGACCAGAAATAGATGGCTTTCCCGTAACCCAATGGATGTTCGTGGTCGGGTTTCTTCTTGGCAGCTCTAAGTCCCAAAAACAACAGTCCTTGATTGCCGCAATCGGCAAAAGAGTGAATAGATTCGGCCAACATAGCACCAGAACCAGTAATTACAGCAGCTACGGTTTTAGTTATGGCAATGCCAAGGTTGGCTGATAATGCAAAAATAATAGATTTTACGGATGCGTTTTGATGCGACATAATGCTTGATTAAATTTCGGCACAAAGTTAATGATTTTATTTCTATCAGCCCTTATTAATTTCGTCCTGAATGAGTTTCTCTATGGCCAACAGCTTGTCGAGTGGAACCGAGTTAAGTGAACGGGTAAGATCCATTACTTTTTCGGTGCGCATGAGTGGCGCTAATGGATGGGTGGTTGGGTCGGATACATTTTTCTCCGGAATCCACTGCAAGAGGTCATTGGGTGTACAAAGAAAGAGTTCGCATAACCGATCTACGTCGTCGAGATTCAATCTGCGGAAGTCATTTCGTACCACGCGGGTGGCAAACTTATCGGAGAAACCATGCTGAACGAGATACTTTGAAGGTGTATTAATACCTTTAGCCTTAAAAAGCCGAGTGAAGTTGAAGTGTAACATAGTAATGATCTAAATTTATAGGTTTATATCCTGATAGGCAATAAGTTTATCGTGCAAATATAGGAAAATATCGTCATGTTTCTCAACAAAGTCGTAAAAAATAGAAATATTATCGTAGTAAGAATAAACTAAGTCGTATTATTCAATATCTATATCGTAATATATCGAAATTAATTCGTTGTATATACAAGTATAGTAGTATTCTGCAAAATATAAGTCGTTTATTGATTAAACTATTTCGTATTTTTACTAAATTGCTTCGTATTATTACTAAACTACTCCGTACTATTTCTGACATAAGTCGTATTGTTTCTACTTTGTTTATGAAAAAACAACTTTCAGGAAGTGAAATGAAAGAGATTAAATGGAAAATTGTTTCAACCGTCTCTTTATATCTACAATGGTGTACTTTACTGAGTGGTTCTGAAAGAATCTTTCTTTAATTCTTTCGATGGTAGCATTCAGGAACTCGACTTCTTCCAACCTGCCTTTGTTTTCATCAATAAACATCCTTAACAGAGAGCAAACTTCGTTGAAATTTTCTTGTGACTGGACAGCCAAATTAGAAATGCCATCTAACACTATTGGCAACATGCCATCCAATTCGTTTCCAATTTTCACATCTTTGTTGTATCCAAGTTCTAATAATTCCATAAAGTAGGGTAATGAATCCAACGTATCAAAATAAACCAGAGTTTGTCCGTGCTGACTAAAAGGTGATTGCAGATACTTCTTTATCCATTGAATGGAAAACTCCAATCCTTTGATGCTTTTGCAAGATATAAGCAAGTTGTTTATAATTATTTCATCAGATTCATTTAAATTATTTTCATGCAATCTTATTAATTCCCTTACTGAATAGTTTAAATCTCCATTTTTCACAAGCCATTTCAGAACAACAGTTTGTGTCTCGAAATTTAGTT
>Ga0302288_1001164_pt1 | contig 17568 bp, 14 predicted proteins | sample III_Fen_N1_1_FD_194549 | JGI IMG/M metagenome (GOLD analysis project Ga0302288, IMG submission 194549) | Peat permafrost microbial communities from Stordalen Mire near Abisko, Sweden - III_Fen_N1_1 | ecosystem: Environmental > Terrestrial > Soil > Wetlands > Permafrost | place: Sweden: Abisko...
TAATTTTGTATAGCTTCTTTGTTGCACACACTAAGTCCCTCTCCTTGTGAGAGGGAACCAACGGTCTTTGAGTATTGGTTTTAATCCAATGCTCAAAAAATAGGGAGAGGTCGGAATCTCAAAATGCTACAATAAATTATTCCTCCCACTCATCTTCTGTTGGAAATGATTCTTTTAAGACCCATGTATTTTTAGAACTATTTCAACCGGATTTACTTGCTTCAGGAAATTGAAAATTTGAATTTTTCATTGGCTTTGTACAATAAGCAAAGAGCGCTTTGGTAATCACGTTGCAAAAATGTAGAGTTTATTTTGATTATTCTATAATACAAAGTATGAGATATTAACATATTATAGTTAATAATACTAAAAAGTGTAATTTTTTAATTCAAATGTTGTTGTTTTGTTTATATATTTGTATGTCAATGTATTATGAAATGAGTAAAATTACAACTATTTTATTATCAACGCATTGAACTTCTATGATTATAATTTTTATAGTTACTATATTTGCAAATGTGTACATTTGTTTAGTCGGTTATAATTAAGTACTGACAAAATCAACGGTGCGTTTGATAGGTAATCCATATAATGAAAAGTATTTTATAGTATTAATCAATATATAGTCCGGCTTTACTTTTGATTGGGAGTGCGACTCTTAGTCGCGCCCCCACAAATTCGGTAAATTGCCAAAGAATAAAAGATATATAATCACGAACCAACGGTCAGCGCAGCTAATTGCCCGAATTTTCACTAAAACACATGTTTGCTATTGACTTTCATTGACCATTGATTCGTGTAAATTGGTGCAATTAGTGGTTTGAAATTATTATTGTCCGGTAAAAAACAGATTCTTATACTGTCGCCCCTATGGGGCTAAAACAGATTATGCAACTTGCTGGCTACCATACTTTCGCTGCGATGCAGCTTATTAAAAAGTCCCATAGGGACGACAGTATGGTAGAATATTGTTTAATGCACATTTTAAGCCCCATAGGGGCGACATTACGTCAAACCATTATATAAAGCAGTTTTCAGAGGTTTGTATTAAAGTTTATCGGACACCAATAGTTTTAAATACATTATTGATGCAGAACAAGTCCTGTCAAAGTGTTTGCTGTTTTAGGGGCTTTTGCGGATAATTCTATTTATCTTTTTTATAATCCGGGCATCTTATTGAAAACAGAAAAATCAAAACATAACCTTACATACATTACTATGATTGCCAAACTAACCTTATCGCAACTGCTTGAAGCCCGAAACGACCGAATAGCCAATCATCGCTCCATAATAAATCCACAATTGGAAGCAAAACGCAAAGTCACCACTGATTTTATACGGCAGTTGGCTATTAAAACCGCCCATTCGTACTTTAGAATCGACCTTTGTAAGAAGAAATTCTCGGATGTTTTTTCGGCTTATCATCCTGATCTGAAACATCCCACCATTTGCGTATCCGACCCTCATAACTTGTTGAAGATAAATAGGCGTTCGCACCCCAAAACCTTGTGTTTCAATCTCGAAACGGATGTAATGTTTTATGATATAATGATGGAGCTACCGTTTGAGGATCGAAAAAAAATGGTTAGCGTACAAACCCGTTATATACAGAACGAAACCGGGAAGTATGAAGTGTTTTTAATTACCACCTACGTGGAAGAATGCGATGTGGTGGGTACACCTTGTTCGTTGGTAGTAATTGCCGAGCGAATGGAAATGTTTACTCCCGAAGAGTTCTATCCTTACAGGCAATTCTACCTGCAAAACGAAACCAATCCGGATGACTTTGTGTTGATAGAAACGGAAAATAAATACAAACTGAAGGGAAAGGAACTGGAAATAATTCAATTGGGGGTTAAAGACATGTCTATTGAAGACATGTCTCAGGTACTTAATGTGAGTGAAGCCACTATCAAGACTCATCGGGCCAATGTAATGCTGAAACTGAATGCACCTACCTTCGCACTGGCCTGCTTAATGGCTAAAAGGCTGAAAATTGCCTGAAAAAAGCGGTAAGCAGTAAGCAGTAAATAATGCGAATCATGAGTTAAATAATAGTCCGTAGGCTTCGGCGTGAGCTCAGTCGAACGGACTTCAATATCAATAGAATAAACATATAACAATGTTTTATTGTCCGTAGGACATTCACATCTCTCATATTTATCCCCGTTCGACTGAGCTCACGCCGAAGCCTACGGGGAATTGGTTATATCTGGGTTTATTTTCTATTGATATATATTCCCTACGGGAAATAGCTTACTGTAAGCAAAATAGAATTATTTTCAACTCCTGATTCGCATAAATGTAAATAGCAAGAAGACTGTTCTATATGCCTACGTGGTTAAAAAAAAATCAAACTACATTCTTCGTGTAACTCCATAATTTGGAATGCTTTCGTGCTTGTAACGGTTAATGGCAGTTACCACAAAAGTATAATTGCCGGACAACTTGTGTTCGAGAGCGCGAAGATCAATGCAATTTTCAGTTGTTTTCAAAAGGATACTTGCGGGAATGCTTAAATCTCCTACTTTCTTGCCTTTGAAGGCATAAACCACGAAGTAAGCGGTTTCACATCCGCCTCCTTTTTCGTTGATATCTGTCCATGTCAGGTAGGCTTCTTTTCCGTCCCGAAGGATTTTTACGTTTTGAGGTTGAGCAGGTGTTTCACCAACAATGTTTCTATTGACAGGAGTGAGTGCCGGATATTTATAATAATTAAGCATCAAACTGTCATTCAGGTTTTGTTTGTTTTTCAGGAAAGGTCGGGCACTAAAGAAAAGTGCACCATCTACTTTAGGATAACTTTTATTCATATACAGCTGACGACACAACTCATTTCCGGTTCTCCAAGCCGCATTGGCTTCTTTCGAACCAAGTTGCGAAGCGTATAGCCCGATGTAAAGATTCTTTCCAAAGGAATTATCGCTCCACCATTTGATGAGGACTTGATAGTCTGCCACTTTTTTGCCAATTTCCCAATAGAGTTGCGGAGCTACGTAATCAATCGTTCCTTCTTTCAACCATTTCAAGATATCAGCATATAAATCGTCGTAGTTTTGTACTCCCGCACGTGTAGCTGAACCGTTCGGATCAACATTATTGTTACGCCATACACCAAAAGGCGAAATTCCAAACTCTACCCAGGGTTTCAGGCTTTTAATGGTGTGTTGAAGTTCGGCAATGACTAAATTCACGTTATTTCGCCTCCAATCGGCTTTTTGATTGGGCGCGAATCCACGGGGATTCTTTCTAAACGTGGCTTCGTCGGGGAACTCTTCATTTCCAACTTTATAAGGGTAAAAGTAATCGTCAAAGTGAATGGCATCAATATCATATCGCTCCACAACATCTTCCACCACACGATTTAGAAATTCGCGGGTTTCGTCCAATCCCGGTTCAAAATAATATTTATCACCGTATTTCACAAACAAGTCGCGATTTTTGAAATACAAATGGTTTTTGTTTAAAATGCTCAGGTTGTCGGAATTCGTTACACGATACGGATTCAACCAAACATGAACATCGATGCAGCGTTTATGCGCTTCACTAATCACAAACTGAAGCGGATCATAGTAAGGATCGGGCTTTACACCTTGTTTGCCAGTCAGCCAATGCGACCATGGTTCAAGAGCCGAAGGATAAAAAGCATCGGCCGTGGGGCGAATTTGCAAAACAATGGTATTGACATTATTTTTTTGCAAACTATCAAGCATGTTTCGCATTTCGTCGCGCTGTGCTTTGGGTGTTAGGTTCCGTTGGCTTGGCCAATCAATGTTTGCAACAGTGGCAATCCATACTGCACGCATTTCACGCTTCGAACTTTGAGCAAAAAGTGTTGTACTGAGGAAGATAAATAATACAAGGCTGAACGAAATTTTTTTCATGCGGAGTAAATGGTTGAGTTGACAACAAAAATAGTTATAATTTTATAACGAAACAACCCCTTAAGAATTTAAATATTGAGAACTTTTCGCAATAGCTTTTGTTTTAATGGTAAAAGTACTAACTTTGTGAAGCTAAAATCAAAATTAAGGAATTATGAATAAACAATTGAAAATAGCTTTGGTAGCTCATGACCGTCGCAAAGCAGATATGGTAGAATGGGCGGTTTTTAATGCAGATATGCTTTCAAAACATCATCTAATCTGTACGGGAACAACCGGAACACTGATTCAACAAGCATTGAAAGACAAAGGAGTGGATGTGGATATTACTTGTATGAATTCAGGTCCATTGGGTGGTGATGCAGAAATTGCAGCTTTAGTAGTTCGCAAACAAATAAATTTGGCAGTTTTCTTAATCGACGATTTAAATGCTCAACCTCACGAAGCGGATATTCAAATGCTTCTTCGTCAGTGCCGTGTACACAATGTACCCATTGCCTGCAACCGATATAGTGCTGATTTGATGATTACCAGTACCTTGTGGGACAATGATGATTATGTTCCGAGAGAACCAAAGTATGTCAAATTCGATAGAAAAGAATAATAGAACGTGAGTTCGATTTAAAAATCAATTTGTTTAATACATATATTGCTTGTTAATAAGGTAATAAGGTCGAATTAGACTTCTTGTAATTTTCTACTAAGGTAAAAGTTTTGAAAAATAAGGTTTAAGCCTTAGTAGAATGATAGAATACTACCGAACCAAACCTTATTTATTATGTTTACTTACCCGTTATAGAACAAATTTCGTGTTTTCTTATATCGAACGCACGTTAATACAAAAAACGTCTGACCAATTACGGCCAGACGTTTTTTTATGTCGCTTAATAAGCAAAAATTACAAATTGTTTTCAGTCAGGAAGCGTTCGGCTTCGATGGCAGCCTGACAACCTGTTCCGGCTGCTGTAATAGCTTGACGATAATGTGGATCGGCAACGTCACCTGCGGCAAAAACTCCCGGTATGTTCGTCCGTGGAGTTCCTGGAATGGTTTTGATATAACCCACTTCATCGGTTTCAATCCACGGTTTGAAAATGTCTGAGTTTGGTTTGTGTCCAATGGCTAAGAAGAAACCATCGATATCAATATGAATCTTTTCTTCATCCGCTTGTCCACGTCGTTTAATCAAATCAGCTCCTTGTACAACACCATCGCCTGTCAAACCAACGGTTTCATGTTCAAAGAGCATTTCAATTTTCGGGTTGCTTAAAAGTCTGTCCTGCATAATTTTGGAAGCTCTTAGTTGATTTTTCCGAACGATAACATACACTTTACCGGCCAGATTGGCTAAATAAGTTGCTTCTTCGCAAGCAGTATCACCACCTCCAACAACAGCTACTGTCTTTTTGCGATAGAAAAATCCGTCGCAGGTAGCACAAGCAGAAACTCCCGAACCTGCATATTTTTTCTCATCGGCCAATCCCAGGTATTTTGCAGTTGCTCCTGTTGAAATAATAATGGTTTCGGCTTCGATGGTTTTTCCACCATCAACCACAACTTTGTAAGGTTTTGACGATAAATCGGTGGAAGTAACAACTCCAAAACGAATATCGGCATTGAATCGCTCGGCTTGTTTGCGGAGGTCTTCCATTAACTCTGGACCGGTAATACCTGATGGATAACCCGGGAAATTTTCAACTTCAGTTGTTGTGGTTAATTGTCCTCCGGGTTCCATACCTTCGTATAAAACAGGAGAAAGGTTTGCCCGTGAGGCATAAATAGCAGCTGTATAGCCTGCGGGACCGGAACCTATAATCAGGCAACGTACTTTTTCGTTCATATTTGAATTTTATTTTAATATTTCAATTCAGGTATAAGGCAATGAGTCAATTACCTTAAGTCATTTACGGTTACTCCTTTGTATTTAGAAGCATTGAACACAAAAATAGCATCCGAAACATTTACCCCTTTCTGAAAATTAGTAAGGGTGAGGAGGGAAGTACTACCGTTTTTGTTTATTAATTTAATTGAAACCAGATTTCCATTGGATTTGTTCACCTCAACCTCTATTTTAGAAATATCTTTGTGGCTTACCTTCGGAATCATTTCGATACAATAATCTTTATCGGATTTGTTTTTTGCTGAAAACCGAATGGTACATTTGGTTTTGAATTCCGATAGAATGGCCATTGGATTTGTTTCGGCAAGCTCTTTTTCAGTCGGTTCCGATACTGAAACTTCGTTGTTCTGCGAAACAAACGACCATTGGGTTTTACCATCGTACCACGATTTCACGTTTTCCATTTCCAACACGAATTTGGAACCTTTGAGCGTAAACGTTCCGGATACCGACTGTGGCTGAGGATCATTCTTCTCGGTCAGGGATAATTTGAAATTTGTTTTGACAGCATTTACCTTGGCTGTATTTAATAAATCCGTCAGGATCTTTTCAGCTTGAGCATTGGATTGCGCTGCTGAAAATTGTGTTGTAAAAAACAATGCTGCAAATACATATATAATTTTTTTCATCTTAATTATTGAAATGGTGGGTTATAAGTTCTTCAAAATCTGTTCCAAATGATAATCGTCCATTACCAACACCTGACGGGCCTTACTTCCTTCAAACGGTCCGATAATACCAACCACTTCAAGCTGATCGACAATACGTCCTGCACGATTGTAACCGATAGAGAATTTTCGTTGAATCAATGATGTTGATCCTTGTTGATTCGCAACAATTAAACGGGCGGCTTCTTCAAAAAGCGGATCGCGCTTGCTCATATCCACCGAACTTGAATCGATTCCTTCACCATCGCTACGTACAAATTCCGGTAAATAAAAGGCTGTTGGGTATGCTTGTTGTTGTTTAATGTGATTCACAATGTTTTCCACTTCAGGCGTATCAACAAACGCGCATTGAACACGCACCAGATCATTACCTTGCGAGAAAAGCATATCCCCGCGACCAACTAACTGATTGGCTCCCGGAGAATCGAGAATGGTTCGTGAATCAATCATGGACGAAACCCTGAATGCAACCCTGGCAGGGAAGTTTGCTTTGATAACACCTGTAATAATGTTCACCGAAGGGCGTTGTGTTGCAATAATCATATGTATTCCAACCGCACGGGCCAACTGGGCAATACGGGCAATCGGCATTTCCACTTCTTTTCCGGCGGTCATAATCAAATCGCCAAACTCATCCACAATCACTACAATATAAGGTAAGAAGCGATGGCCCTTTTCAGGATTCAAATGGCGAATGGTGAATTTCTCGTTGTATTCCTTGACATTTCGTACGTGTGCTTTTTTGAGCAAATCGTAGCGGTCGTCCATTTCCTTACAAAGTGAGTTCAGTGTTTCAACCACCTTGGTAACATCGGTTATGATCGCATCTTCGCCGTCAGGTAACTTTGCCAGAAAATGTTTTTCAATGTCACCATAAATATTAAATTCCACTTTTTTCGGATCAACTAAAACGAGCTTGAGTTGCGATGGATGTTTTTTGTAAAGCAAGGAGGTGATAATGGCATTCAACCCTACCGATTTACCTTGTCCTGTAGCACCTGCCACCAATAAGTGAGGCATTTTGGTAAGGTCCATCATGAAAATATCGTTCGTAATGGTACGTCCAAAAGCAATCGGGAGTTCAAACTTCGATTCCTGAAATTTCTTGGAAGCAATGATGGAATGCATGGATACTACCTGTGGATCGCTGTTTGGTACTTCAATACCAATGGTTCCTTTGCCTGGAATAGGTGCAATAATACGAATGCCGGTGGCTGCCAGACTAAGCATAATGTCGTATTCCAGGTTTCTGATCTTGGAAATACGAATACCGGCCTTCGGAACAATTTCGTAAAGCGTAATGGTCGGACCTACTGTGGCTTTGATTGTTTCAATTTCAATTCCGTAGTTTTGAAGCGTACTGATAATGCGGTTTTTATTCGCATTTTGTTCCACCATGTCAATTTGCGTATCGTTGTCTGTTCCGTAAACCTTTAATAAATCAATGGTTGGTGGGTTGTAGTGCGATAAATCGAGTGTAGGGTCGTATTTTCCTAATTTGGCAACATTATAAAATGGATCTTCGCCATCATTCCCTACTATTTCAAGTTCAACGGAATCTTCCGGTTTATCCAACTCAGAATCAACAGGCTTGTTATCATCATCTTTTTCCGGCTCTTCAATTTCAAAAGGTACGTCGTGAGTGACTTTCGAGGTTTCGATAATCAATTCTCCTTCGCTGTCATTTCCTTTTGTAATCCAGTCTTCAGGAATTATTTCGGTTCCAACGGCTACGGTTGGTTCATTGGTTTCTTCAAACATAAAAGGCTCAGGAACAACTTTTTCTTCTTTCGTTTTTTTAGAAAACAAGCGACGAAGGAATGGTATTGTAGCCCGTGACGCAAAAATGGCATAGATAAGAAATGTTCCAATCAGAATCATAAATGCTCCGGGAGCACCGACAAATGAAATTAGCCAGGCATTTGCTCCGTCACCGTGCTGACCGGCAATGGAGAAGAAAAACAAATCGTTATTGGGGTAAATTAATTTGTATGAATACATTAAGTATCCCAGAAATGCAGACAACCAAATCAGCCAGAAGCTACAATGGAAAAAAGTCTTCCAAAGAGAAGCAACTCGGGCTTTCATAAACCGTAAACCGAGGATGAATGTGAAAAGGATAATGGCAAATGACGAAACACCGAACCATTGATTGATGAATTTCTCGGCTAAATAGGCACCAATTATCGAAGCCCAGTTCTGAATTCCGGTTCGATGCGTTTCATCCATCAGCGTCGAAGAAGCGTCAAACTTGCTATAATCAGCCGATCCGGTGAAAAAATAAGAAATAAACGAAACCAATAAATAAATTGCGGTGATTAAAACCAAAATGCCAATAACAAAACTGGTACGTTCGTCGGACATGATGTACTTAAATCGACTCCAAAAACTATTCGGGTTTGCCGGTGCTTTTTGTTTTTTGCCTTTTCCATCCACTTTTTGTTCAGAGCGAGGTTCGGGTTTGGGTATGTTTTTTATCGGTTTTCTGGGTGCCATGCTTTATTGTCTGTTTTATACATTGCGTGTCTGAACTAAGGTTTCAGCGTGCAACTTGTATTTTGTTTACTTCAGGTTAGATTATGTAAAAAATGATTGTTAGGTTTATATTGCAAAAATAATAAAAAGGAACGCGCATATTACATCTTTTGATATAAATTTGCAGAAAAAATTTAAGAATAAACTTTATCACTACTATATTCTTTGCATTAAATTGGTGAATAGGCTTTTAAATGCTGCAAATTATTACAATATGACAACTAAACAACGGTTTGAAAATATTATCGACTGGTTTCAAAAAAACGTGCCCATTGCCGAAACCGAATTGCATTATACTGATCCATTCGGATTGTTAGTAGCTGTTATTTTGTCGGCTCAATGCACCGATAAGCGTGTAAATATAACAACTCCAAAGCTACTTGCAGCTTTTCCTACTCCTGAAGCCATGGCGGCTACAACTCCCGAAGTGGTTTTTGAATACATTCGATCCATTTCATATCCCAATAACAAAGCAAAGCATCTGGTGGGTATGGCTCAGAAGCTCGTGTCTGACTTCAATAGCGTTATGCCCGATGATATTGACTTGTTGCAAACATTACCCGGAGTGGGTCGTAAAACAGCAAACGTTGTATTATCGGTTGTTTTCGATAAACCGGCTATGGCTGTCGATACACATGTTTTCCGTGTTTCGGAACGTTTGGGTCTGACTACCGATTCCAAAAATCCGTTGCAGACTGAACGGGAATTGATAAAATATATTCCGGCAGAACTAATCCCTAAAGCACATCATTGGTTGATTTTACACGGACGTTATGTTTGCTTAGCTCGTAAACCTAAATGTGCCGAATGCGGGTTAACTGAATGGTGCAGGTATTTTCAAACACATTGAAATTTTAAATTTATCAGAATCATAAATTGTAAGAAAAGCGCGTAAAATCAGGTTTTTTGCATCATAATTCGAGAATTATGCTTTGTGAATAGTTATTTCCTTATTATATTTGTACTCAATTTAAAAATAGAATAAAAATAATCAATTATGATAGATGAAGAATTAGTTCGTTGTCGCCCTTGCGGATATGTAATGAAAGCCAGTGAGTTGGGCGATGTTTGTCCCGCTTGCGGTTTACCCAGAAATGTTTTTGAGCCTTATCGTGAGCGGGTTTCTCCCAATCGTTTGTTAATTCTCAGTCTCGATATTCACCCTATTGCTATTCACGTATCACAAACGTTAGTTGCATTTACACCACTTTTAATTATTTTCCACTGGATTTTTCCCGAATTTCAGGAAACTATAGTTCATTCAGTGATAAATTTCTCAATTTATATGCTTCCGCTTTCGTTGTTAGCATCTTTTGTGTCGGGTTTGTTGGACGGGATTACCCGTTTCAAAACACTTCGAACGCCGATGTTGAAATCGAAAATAATTTATAGTATTGCCATTACATTATTGTCTGTAATTCAACTGATTATTTTTAAACCCGAAGAGTATAATTTACTGACTTTAGCCATTGGTGTCATTATATTGGCTTGTGCAGTAAAGTTAGGTTTATTAGGTAAAAGATTGCTTGATGTTATTCTGCCCGGAACGTATGTGCCCCGTAAGAAAAAGAAATCGACAGCCACAGCTCCTAAACCAAAACCTGCTGCAAAAAAAGAAATTGAAGATTAATATCTGCTACAATAATTCTGAAAGAGACGATGCGACTGTATTGTCTCTTTTTTTTAGCGGAAAACCAGCTGGTTCAATCTTTTATACAAAATGGAAAATTAGTATTACCTTTGCATAAGTAAAAAATAACGAAAAGAACCTATAACACGACCATGGACGTAAAATCAGCCGAGTTTATTATTAGTAATACAGATTACAAAAAATGTCCCGAAAGCAAATTGCCGGAATATGCATTTATTGGTCGTTCCAATGTTGGAAAGTCCTCGCTTATTAATATGCTTTGCAACCGTAAGGATTTGGCTATGACTTCGTCCAAACCCGGTAAAACGCTTTTAATTAATCATTTTTTAATAAATAATAACTGGCATTTAGTTGATTTACCGGGTTATGGATATGCCACTGCCGGTAAGAAAATGCGCGATAAGTTACAAGAAATGATCGAAAGCTATATTCTTTATCGTGAACAACTTACTTGCTTGTTTCTTCTTATCGATTGCCGTCACGAACCTCAAAAGATAGATCTTGATTTCATGGAATGGTTGGGTGAAAATGGAGTTCCATTCTGCATTGTTTTTACCAAACTCGATAAACTGACACATGCCAAAGGTGTGTCAAACGTGCAAGCCTACAAAGACAAGCTTAAAGAGCAGTGGGAGGAATTACCCACCATTTTTCTGACCTCTTCCGAAAAACGCAGTGGAAGGGATGAGATTCTCAACTACATTACCGACATCAATAAAACACTGTAAATCAATTTTTTCATTTCTCTTTTGATTGTTTTCATTCTTGTTTTCCATAGAATGAGTAAATATTTGTGTTAAATATTTGTAAATTTGTTTTGGAATAGAATTATAGTTGTAATTTTGTACCGTTGTTTATGCAACTAAAAAATTTATACCATGTCACAACTTCAAAACGACGAATTATTCAACATTTTGGTTGGAAAGATTTCCACAGCTATCAACCGTACTTTTCTACGTGCTTTTGCAAATGAAGGCATTGAAATCACTACCGAGCAATGGTCGGTTTTGGCCTGTCTTTGGCAAAAAGATAAAGTAACGCAACAAACTTTGTGTTCACTTACTTTGAAAGATAAACCCAGCATGACTCGCCTTATCGACAAGCTCGAAAGAAGGAATTTGGTGACTCGAGTTGCCGATTACAAAGATCGTAGAATCAATCTAATACACCTTACCGATGCTGGAGCTACATTGCAAAACAGGGCAACCAATATGGTAGAACAACTTGTCGTTAAAACATTGAAGGATATTACGGAAGAAGAATTGAACATTAGTCGTAAAGTCCTTAAAAAAATCATGGCGAATTTGAAATAATTTTTTTTATTGCAAAGTTGCATATGCAACCATTGTTTGATTAATTATATAATTTAGAATATAAAAAGTATGAAGAAAAAAGTATTAGTAGTAATTGCTCTCATTGCATCCATGCAAATGTATTCGCAGAAGGTATTGCAACTGGAAGAATGTAGACAACTGGCTTTGACGCACAATAAAAGTGTGCAGATGGCTCAAGAAAGCGTAAAGGCTGCTAAAGAATTGAAAGCAGCAGCTTTTACACAGTTTTTACCTAATTTTTCGGCTAACGGAACTTACATGTGGAATCAAAAAGATCTATCGTTGTTATCTGAAGACAAGTATTTGCCAGTGTACAATCGAAATGCCGATGGCACACCGAATTATGCCGGTTCGTGGAATAACAAATGGATGCAGGTTGGAGCCAATACTTATGCGCCTTTGGATGCAAAGGGTGTTCCATTTGATCCAAAAGTAAATCCCGAGAAAATAGAGTGGAAAAATACTGCTTTATTACCTAAAAGTGCATTGGAGTTTGATATCCATAATATTTTTGCAGGAACCATTGGTTTTGTACAACCCCTTTTTATGGGAGGCAAGATACTGGAACTCTACAATATTGCCAAATATGGTGTGAATTTAGCTCAAGCTCAACATGAAAGCAAAGTTACTGAATTATTGCTGGAAGTGGATGAGGCCTATTGGCGAGTGGTTTCAATTGAGAACAAGCTGAAATTAGCAAAAGATTACAGGAATTTGATTGCTCAGGTAGATTCAAATGTAAACGTTATGATACAGGAAGGCGTTGCCACAAAAGCGGAAGCACTTAAAGTCAGAGTTAAGCTTAATGAAGCCGATATTACGGTAACAAAAGCCGAAGATGGACTTAATCTTTCAAAAATGGCTTTAAATCAATTGTGCGGCATTCCGTTGGAGGATGATTATACATTAGCTGATACGAATTTAAATATTGAAGAGGAAACAAAACTTATCCCGGTGGATCAGGCAATAAATAACCGACCAGAAATAAAAGCGTTGACTCAATTAGAGAATATTGCCAAATCAAATGAAAAAATAATGTTATCTCGTTTTTTGCCTAACATTGGATTGACAGGCAATTATCTCATATCGAATCCGAATGTTTATAATGGCTATACCAATGAGTTTGGTGGAATGTTTACTGTGGGTGTAGTTGCAAATGTACCTCTTTTCCATTTTGGGGATAAATTTCACACATTGAATGCCGCTAAAACACAAGTTAAAATTGCATCCCTTCAGTTAGATGAAGTAAAAGAAAAAATGCAGCTTCAAATTAAACAAAGTTCTTACAAAGTAATAGAAAGTAAGAAGAAAAAAGTGGCTACACAACACAACATTGAGCAGGCGGAAGAAAATTTACGATATGCTAATGAAGGTTTTACAGAAGGAGTAGTTACTTCTACCGACTTGTTGGGAGCTCAGACAGCCTGGCTTTCGGCAAAATCAGAAAATATAGATGCAAGTATCGATGTGAAATTGTGTAATCTATATTTGGCCAAATCATTGGGTACGCTCAAAGCGCCAGAACTCAAGAACCAAACCACTATCTCAAACAAGACAAAAAAATAATTAAATATAAACGTATTAAATTTTTCTACAGTAATGAAAAAAAGAAATCAGGATTTAAGAACCGGCTTAATTGCCTTAATCGTTGTTACAATTATCATTTTTATTATTGGTTTAATTGTAAATAGACCCGAACCAATCATCATTCAGGGCGAGGCAGATGCATCGGAAATACGCATTTCAGGAAAAGTTCCAGGACGTATTAAACAATTTCTTGCAGAAGAAGGCTCACAGGTAAAAGCCGGTGATACATTGGTAATTATTGATAGTCCAGAGCTTTCAGCAAAACTGGAACAAGCAAATGCCGCTGAAAATGCTGCTCAAGCTCAAAATAAAAAAGCAATAAAAGGAGCACGTAAAGAAATGATACTAGGTGCTTACGAAATGTGGCAAAAAGCACAAGTTGGCGTGGATATATCCAAAAAATCGTATGACCGTGTTCAGAAACTTTTTGATAAAGGAGTGGTTACTGCGCAAAAGCGGGATGAAGCCGAAGCACAATATAAAGCTGCTGTGGCTACTTCGAGTGCTGCAAAATCGCAATATGACATGGCTCTGAATGGTGCCGAGAGTGAAGACAAAGAAGCCGCTTTAGCATTGGTCGACAGAGCTAAAGGTGCTGTCAATGAAGTCAAGTCATACTTAAAAGAGATTACGTTGGTATCGCCGATTAATGGTGAAGTGACCGAGGTTTTCCCAAAACGCGGCGAACTGGTTGGTACCGGAGCTCCTATAATGAGTATTGTTGACCTGAACGATATTTGGTTTACATTCAATGTTCGTGAAGATTTGTTGGGCGACTTAAAAATGGGAAAAACTTTCAAAGTTAAAATACCTGCTCTAAACAATCAAGTTGCAGAAGTAAAAGTAAACTATATCAAAGCATTGGCATCATACGCAACATGGAAAGCAACAAAAACATCCGGTCAATTTGATGTAAAAACATTCGAAGTTCGTGCCAGACCAACAACAAAAGTTGCTGACTTGCGTCCAGGAATGACAGCTATATTTGAAAAAACGACGAAATAGATTCTTATAATTCCAAAAGAAAACTTTAAGAGTACTTTTCATCCATTTTATCAATATCTTTTTATTCAACATTATTATTTTACTTCCCTTTAGGGGTTGGGGGTCTATTATGTTAAACAATATATTTATAGCCATATCAAATACGCTTAGCCGTGAATTCAGGCGAATGGTGAGCCGTCCAATTTATTTCATAGGTACTGTGCTGGTCATGGGATTTTGTTATGTGTTTTTTCTTACCTTTTTCAACGAAGGACAACCGAATAAAATGCCGATTGGCATAGTGGATTTGGATAATTCATCTTTGTCGCGACAATTTGTACGGAACTTGGATGCAACCCAACAAGCTAAAGTGGTGATGCGAGTCGGCAGTCACCGCGAAGCGCGCGAAGAAATGCAACGTGGAAATATTTATGCTTTTGTAGAAATAGAACAAGGTTTTGCGGCTAAAGCAATCTCAAGCAAACGGCCTCCTATAACGTTTTATGTAAACGATAGTTATTTGGTTGCAGGCTCACTGCTACTAAAGGATATTAGCTATATGAGTGCGCTTTCGTCGGGAGCCATGCAACGACAGATTCTACGAGCAAAAGGAGTGGAAGAGAATAGAATTATGGGAATTATTCAGCCCATAACAACTGATACACACTTAATTGGAAATCCGTGGGCAAATTACGGTATTTATTTATTAAATGTATTGTTGCCGGGAGTATTGCAATTATCAATTTTAATGATGACAATCTTTGTAATTGGAATAGAGTTCAAAGAACGCACTTCGCATGAATGGCTTGAAAATGCTAATAATTCAATATTCGGGGCTATTACAGGTAAACTTTTTCCATATACCGTGTTATTTACGTTGTTGGGTATAATTGGGAATATCCTGTTGTACTCCTACATGCACTATCCGATGAATGCGAGCATTTGGTGGATGTTTTTAACTACATTTATGTATGTACTGGCTTATCAGGCAGTGGGTGTATTGTTGATTGGAATTACGCCTGTATTGCGCGATGGTGTTACCCTAGTTGCTTTTTATGGTTTACTTGGATTTACTTTTGCAGGATTCACATTTCCTATTGAGCAATTACCCTATTCAGCACAAATATTTAGCTATATTTTCCCGATTCGTCATTATTTCAACATTTATGTAAATGAGGCACTTCATGGGATTTCCATCCAACATTCGCTGATTTCATTTATTGCATTACTCTCATTTAATGTTTTGCCGCTTTTTGTATATCACCGGCTTAAAAGCGCAGCAATCAAACAAAACTATCCAATAAAATAAGTTGAATATGAATGCTAAACAAAATAAATTACCGATTCTAAATAACTGGATTTCAGTCATAAAAGATATTGTATCCATCTTTTTAAATGAGTTCAAAATAGTGTTTAAAGATCGTGGTGTAGTTATCATCTTTATCGTTGCTTCGTTAGTTTACCCCATGCTTTATTGTGGTTTGTATAAAAATGAAACGTTGGTAAATGTACCCATTGCCGCTGTTGATTATTCGCGAGGTAAATATTCCGAAGAATTGTTACGTCATTTGGATGCCAGCCCCGATGTGAAAGTTATCAAATTCAGTACTTTCGATGAAGCAAAAAAAGCTTTCGATGACCGAAAAGTTCACGGATTATTTTTTATTCCTACCGATTTCAATAAAAAGCTAAATAACAACGAGCAAGCAACTGTTTCTGTTTATTGTGATATGAGTAGCTTCTTGTATTATCGTTCGTTGACATTAGCAAGTAGTTATTCCGTACTGGACATGGGCAATAAGATTCAGGTTGACCGACTGAATGCGCAAGGTATTACAGGCCAAGAGGCAACAATAGCCTCCAATCCAATTCCATTTGAGAGTAGTATTTTATTCAATGAAGGAATGGGTTTTGCCAGCTTTTTGATGCCGGCAATACTGATGCTGATTATTCATCAAACCCTTTTCTTTGGGATTGGTATGTTGGCCGGAACATCACGCGAAGAAAACCGATTTCACGAACTGGTAAGTACTAAGCTGCAACGAGGAGGAACATTAAGAGTTGTTATTGGGAAAGCAGCCTGCTATATGCTTATGTATCTGGTTTTTTCATTTTACATTCTGGAAGTGACACCGCATGTTTTTGGTTTACCCCATATTGGGAATGCAATTGATATACTGAAATTTATGATTCCATTTTTGATGGCAACCATTTTTTTCTCCATGACCGTATCGGCGTTTTTACCAAGTCGTGAGATAGGCATGATAATATTCTTGTTCTTCTCACTGATTCTCTTGTTTTTAAGTGGAATTTCGTGGCCTCAATCCAATATCAATGGTTTTTGGAAGGCATTTGCATGGATATTTCCGGCAACCCATGGGATTCAAGGTTATATCAAAATAAATTCGATGGGAGCCGACATTCATCATGTCACATATGAAAATGTGAGTTTATGGATTCAGTCGGCACTGTATTTTGTTACTACAACGGTTGTTTACTATTGGAAAATAAAACGAAGCCAGGAAAAATCGGAGAAAGAGGTGGAAACTTCAATACTTTAATGTTTATTTTTTACTGTTCAAAATCAAAACCCGAAAAAGGAAAGTGTCCACCGATGCTTTCCTTTTTTTGTTGAATTAAAAATATTGGTGAAAAAATATAGGTTAATTAAAAATATATACTTAATTTTGGAGCGACCAATTTTATTTAGAGTTGAAAATGGATTGCGAATCTTATACTTAAAAAATACTGCCATGAAACGAACCATTATTTTAGTAATTTCTTTTTTGAGTTTGTTTGGGAATAACGTGTTTCTTTCCGCACAAAGTCAGGCAATAAAGTACGAAACATCATTTGAAAAGGCCAAGGTTCGTGCATTGACAGAAAACAAGCCGATAGCGATTTTGCTAACCGTTGAGATACCTGCAGCTTTCAAAAATGCTCCAGCTGTATTAGACAACTCGATGGTTGTGGAAAAATACAATTCAAACTTTGTGAATTACAAAGTGGCTAAAGAAGATACCCT
>Ga0302288_1001166_pt1 | contig 17558 bp, 12 predicted proteins | sample III_Fen_N1_1_FD_194549 | JGI IMG/M metagenome (GOLD analysis project Ga0302288, IMG submission 194549) | Peat permafrost microbial communities from Stordalen Mire near Abisko, Sweden - III_Fen_N1_1 | ecosystem: Environmental > Terrestrial > Soil > Wetlands > Permafrost | place: Sweden: Abisko...
ATGCCCTAAAATACAAATACGCACCGTTCAAAAAGAAAAAATCTGTAGTACACAAATCTGAACTCGAAGAAGCTCAACTTACTGAAAAACAATTTTTTTGCTCGGTTTAGCTGCAAGTTGGGTTAATGTGATCCGATATTTCCATGACAGATAACATCACCTGTAAGAATGGACGTTTGATAGATATTGATGTACCCATCATACACCATCCAGTTGTCGTAGGTGATTGCGACCCCACTATTTAGTGCCTTGATATTGGTATAACTTTTACCGGTCGTTCCGTTAATATTCTGAAGGGTTGCCACTACCGGTCCACCTCCCACAGTAGCTATTGATCCCAGGTTAATGGTGGCAGGATAACTGTCACCTGCAATCGTACCGTTCAGTGAAATGGTGACCAGCGTATTTCCATTTACCCTTTTTTGTAACAGGGCAGTTCCCGAAACACCATAAGTACCCTGTGTTGCCAGAGTATACGTTTTATTGGTGGTGGTGAGCACATTTCCACCGATATCTCCCTGTGCCAAAACGATGCCCAATTCGGTATCGCTTTTCAGGACTTTAACCGAACCATCGAAAGCAATAAGCTCCGAGTAAGTAATATCAGATACTGTGGTTGAACTTTTACCACTTGCATCAACCGGTTTCAAAATTAATTTAGCCGTTCCGCCTTCTACAAGAGAATTCGAATAAAGTGTAGCCGGATGGGTTCCCGCTGGTGCACCGATTAGGGTAATGTTGATGGTTGTTACAGTAAGGGATGTTTGAACAAAAGTAACAGTCCCGCTAACGCCCAGCACATCTTTTACTTTCAGATCGTACGTCGTGCTGTTTGATTCAACCGCATCTTTTGAACATCCGGTACTGAATATCATTCCAATACCCATTACAAGCATTGTACATGCATATAAAAAATTTCTCTTTTTAATCATACTGTTTAATTTTTAGTTCCCGCTTCTGGCAGGGCAGATGTGAAATTATTTCACGTTGTAAAAATAAAACTATGAATCGTGTTACTTATTACATTATTCCTGAAAAATTTTGCAATATTCTCACTTTTTATTGTACAGCAAAGATATTTAAAATAACAAATTGCAGGCCATTTTTACCGATAAATCATCACCAGCCAACTCATTGAATGGAGTTATACCACCTTCAACAGGGAGTAGTTTTAAAATGAATAACATTCATCAAGAAATGGAGACCCCGAATTCCTTTACTCAAGGAGATGGCATCATGCGTTTTACTCCGCTTTTCCTCTACATATCCTTGACATCCGGTTCTCATAAAAACAAAAAGCAACTAAATTGAAATCAATGTATTATCAATATATAATCAATCCCTAATAAAGTTTCCTTTTATATTGCTTTTATATTGATTATATATTGATTATATACTGATTATTTCAGAATGGGAAGCAAAGGAGAAGAGAACGAAACGCGAAGAATAACGTTGTGGTAGTCGCTTGTCGCTACCTGGGTTGATTGTGGTTGTTGCTACCTGGTTGTCGCTTGTCGCTACCTGGGTTGATTGTGGTTGTCGCTACCTGGTTATTGTATAGTATTAGTATACTGTTACATACGAGTTTTTAATTCCCTTCTGCAAAACCAAAAACGATATAAAACAAACGGGAATAAACCGGTAAATTATAAAAACAAGTCCGGATATTGGCGAATGAATAAATTGGACCTTGTTTTGGTTTGTTTCATTTGAGCCTCATATCCGTCGGCTGAAAGATCAAAAATGATTTGAAATAAAATAATAGTTGATAGGGGTTTGTTATTCTGCCACTAAGTCACTAAGTCTCTAATTTTCACTAGGTTTTAAATATAATACTTTGTGTAGCTTTGTGTCTTAGTGGTTTTATGGAAAATTGAAATTAGTTTCTTAAGAGCCATTTATCCGTCGGATGACGGACCAAAAACTGGAAGTAACAAACAGTAAAAGGGACAAATAGTAAATACTAAAACTTGTCAGGCTATCAACGGATGAATAAATAGTAACTGTTTTCGGTTAGTTTCATAAGATCGCCACGTTCCACCCGCGGAACAAAAAAAGGATAGAAACAATAAAAAGGATGGTTTATATCCGTGTTTAACCGAAAGAAACTAATACAAATCATACTAACGGTAGCACAATATGGAACCTATAGAGATATGTAATGATTCCATATTTTTGCAACAAAACCCTAAACTTTTAAATACGAACCTATAAGTGCTGACAATTTTATAACTTTGCAAATTAATTAATTGGAGAATCCTGATTCAGGATGGAGGAAAAATGACGGAATAAAAATCCGGTTTCCTCAAATGTAAATTGTAAATTGTAAAATTGTAAATCAAAAAGATGGATTTTAAATACGATATAATAGTAATCGGCGCAGGACATGCCGGCTGCGAAGCTGCCACTGCTGCTGCGAATATGGGTTCGAAGACATTGCTCATCACCATGGACATGAATAAAATCGGCCAGATGAGTTGTAATCCGGCTGTGGGTGGAATCGCAAAAGGGCAGATAGTCCGTGAGATTGATGCCCTGGGCGGACACATGGGTATTGTAACCGACCGGAGTGCAATACAGTTTCGCATGCTCAACCGTTCGAAAGGACCTGCCATGTGGAGTCCACGCTCCCAAAGTGACCGGCAGCAATTTATCCACGAATGGATAAAAACAGTGACCAATACACCCAACCTTTTCGTCTGGCAGGACACGGTCACCGAATTGGTGATAGAAAACGGTGCAATTACCGGGTTAAAGTCTTCGCTTGGGATTCATTTTCATGCAAAAAGTGTCGTACTCACCGCAGGAACTTTCCTTGGTGGATTGATGCATTTTGGTAAAACGAAGCTAGTTGGAGGTCGTATATCTGAACCTTCCTCATTTGGAATTACCGAACAATTGAAAAGTCTCGGTTTCATCACGGATAGAATGAAAACAGGGACCCCTTGCCGTATTGATGGAAGGAGCATCGACTTTGCCAGAATGACCGAACAAAAGGGAGATATTGACTTCCATAAGTTCTCCTTTCTGGAAGAGTCAAAACGAGAATTAAAACAGATGAGTTGCTGGATCACGAGTACCAACGATACCACCCATGATGAATTACGCAAAGGACTGAAAGATTCTCCCCTTTACAACGGACAAATTCAAAGTATCGGACCCCGTTATTGTCCCAGTATTGAAACAAAAATAATCACTTTTGCCGATAAACATTCCCATCAATTGTTTCTGGAACCAGAAGGAGTGGATTCGCAGGAGTACTATTTGAATGGTTTTTCATCATCCCTCCCACTCCAGACGCAGATTGCAGCAATACAAACAATAACGGGGCTTGAAAATGCACAGCTCTTTCGTCCAGGGTATGCCATAGAATATGATTTTTTTGACCCAACCCAGTTGAAACATACGTTGGAAACGAAACGAATTAAAAACCTGTTCTTTGCAGGACAGGTGAACGGTACCACCGGATATGAAGAAGCAGGCGGTCAGGGATTGATTGCAGGAATCAATGCGCATATCAATGTGCAGGGAGGAAGCGAATTTACCCTGGCCCGTAACGAAGCATATATTGGCGTTCTCATCGACGATCTTGTTACAAAAGGAGTGGATGAACCTTACCGTATGTTTACCTCCCGGGCAGAATACCGTTTGTTGCTTCGTCAGGACGATGCCGATGTACGCCTTACCGAACGAAGTTATGCGATCGGACTGGCAACAAAAAACAGGTATGATCAGCTTCAGGACAAAAAAGAAAAGCAGGCTGCCCTGACCCACTTTCTCAAAAACACTTCCATTAAACCAACCGATATCAATGATTTTCTCGTTTCCAGGGAATCATCCGAACTAAAACACGGTTGTAAACTGAGCGATTTAGTGCTTCGCCCTCAACTGGGAATCCATGATCTGGCGACTGCAGTACCGGAATTGCTCGATGCAATCAACGAAACAGGTACTAAAAAAGAAGAAATAGTGGAAGCTACAGAGGTCCTGCTGAAGTACGAAGGATACATAGAACGTGAAAAACTGATTGCCGAAAAGCTGCTCCGGCTTGAACATATCAACATATACGGTAAGATTGACTACGCCGATATTCATTCCCTGTCGACAGAAGCACGTCAAAAACTGGCACGGATAGAGCCTGAAACGATCGGACAGGCAAGCAGAATTCCCGGCATTTCACCCAGCGATGTGAATATATTGCTGGTGATGATGGGGAGATAAAAGTAGTTTCTAGTTGGAAGCAGGTAGCAGGTAGTCCCGAAAAAAGGGGAAATACCACACTTCATCGGGACTCGATTGAGGATATAAAAAAGGTTCTGCAACCAGGTAATGACAAAAAAAAGCATAAAAGAAACGTTGCCAAATATCGTATAAAAGGGGAAACAAAAGATATAATAATTTGTTTCTGGGAATATAGATCGGAGTTATTGATCGAACAGACACACAACCGTGAGGATATTATGGGATCAAATAACCCTGTTTATAACGGTTGAAACGGACAAAATTGCTTCACCGATACAGGTGGATATCATGAATAAATTGCAGATTGCAGGCACCAGAAAACCCTTTCAGAACGGACACAAGCGGCTATAAACCGGAGTAATGCAGGATGCTTATCGAATGAATGAAAACACTACAACACGTGACTGCACATCATCAGAAAGCAGAAAAAACCCGTTCAAAACGGGTAAAAACAAACAATTGTTTCACGTGGAACAATTATAACAGTTTGATATTAAACAGAAAAACAAGAATTCCGAGTCAGCACGTCACGTTGATCACTAATCACTAAATATTAATTTGTTCCACGTGGAACAAGCAAAAAAACCCATTTATGAAAGCACCCGACGCATTAAAAGAACAGGTAAAAGCACTGCCGGACCGCCCGGGGGTTTACCAGTATTTTAATGCCAGCGACGAAATCATCTACGTTGGAAAAGCCAAGAATCTTAAGAAACGGGTCACCTCCTACTTCAATAAAATTCATGATTCGGGGAAGACAAATGTATTGGTAAAAAACATTGCGTCGCTCAGATATATTGTTGTGGATACGGAAGAGGATGCTTTGTTGCTGGAGAATAATCTGATCAAAGAATACCAACCCCGGTATAATGTTTTGTTGAAAGATGGAAAGACATACCCCAGCATTTGTATAACCAACGAACCTTTCCCACGGATTTTAAAGACCCGGAATATTTATAAAAACGGGGGTCAGTATTTCGGACCCTACTCGTCGAACTACACATTAAATTCTTTGCTTGAAATTATTCATGACCTCTTCCCTATCCGCACATGCAAACTTGCATTGACAAAAGATAACATCAGGGCCGGAAAATTCAAAGTATGTCTGCAGTACCACATCCACCGATGCAACGGACCCTGCGAAGCAAAAGAAACAGAAACAGAATATCTGAATCGGATTGAGCAAATACGTCAAATCATTCAGGGGGATGCCAACGAAATCAGCAAGGCCCTACTCTATCAGATGCAACAATTAGCTGTAGAATATAAATTCGAGGAAGCATATCAGATAAAATTAAAATACGATTTGATCGAAAACTACAAGTCGAAATCAATAATCGCCAATACTGTGGTGGAAGATACAGATGTATTTGCATACGATGAAGATGACAATTCAGCGTTTGTTAACATTCTACGCATATCAAAAGGTTCTATTATTCAGGGTTACACCATCGAATACCGTAAAAGAATTGATGAGGATAAAGCGGAATTACTCGCCCTGGCTATCGTTGAGCTTAGAGAGCGGTTTAAAAGTAGCTCAAGGGAAATCATTGTTCCATTTGAAATTGACTATTCTCTCAAGGGAGTTTCCATCATTACACCTCAACGGGGTGACCGTAAAAAGCTGCTGGACCTCTCTATGCAAAATGTCAGGCAGTATAAATTCGACAAACTGAAACAGGCAGAGAAACTGAATCCAGATCAACGTAGCTTCCAGTTATTAACATCTATACAGGAAGTACTACACATGGAGAAGCCACCCATGACCATTGAATGCTTTGATAATTCAAACATTTCAGGGACCGATGCTGTGGCAGCCTGTGTAGTATTCAAAAAAGCAAGGCCTTCGAAAAAAGATTACCGGAAGTACAACATTAAGACGGTGGTGGGCCCAGACGATTATGCATCCATGAAAGAAGTGGTGCGACGCAGGTATACCCGGATGATCAGTGAAGAGACTCCTCTACCCGATCTGATCATTGCCGATGGCGGGATCGGACAAATGGAAGTAATACGCCAGGTGGTGGAAGATGAATTAAAATTAACAATTCCAATTGCCGGACTTGCTAAGGACAGTAAACACCACACACGTGAAATGCTCTTTGGATTTCCTCCAAAGACGATCGGGTTAAAACCAACCGATCAACTTTTTAAATTACTGGCCTCGATGCAGGATGAAGTTCACCGGTTCGCGATCACCTTCCACCGTGACAAGCGAAGCAAGTCTCAAATTGCCTCGGAGCTCGATACGATACCCGGAATTGGTGAAAAAACAAAAAATGAGCTCATCACCCATTTTAAGAGCATAAAACGAATTAAAAGCGCCAATTTGAAGGAATTGATTGAAATAGCTGGAACTAGCAGAGCTTCAATAGTTTATAACTACTTTCAGGACTCGTTGAAGCTCTTAGAATCGGATAGAATAAAATAACTACCCTGTATGCCGTTTTTAGGACAGGGAAAAAGGGTTAACTTTGCAGAAAAAAACAGAAATATAAAAAATAGGTAAGAAGTAAAAAATGAGAAATGAGAAATACATAAAAAGTAAGAGTAAGAAATGAAATCCTGACACACCCTTCTTAAATCAAAGCTTACTCTTACCACTTACTTCTTACTCCTTTCCTCTTACCTCTTACTCCTTTCCTCTTACCTCTAAAAATAAACAGTATGAAATTAACAATCGAATCTCTTGATACCATTCAGCTCACAGCCCGTCAATTTATCGACCAGATTGGTAACAGGACAGTTTTTGCTTTTAACGGAAAAATGGGTGCAGGTAAAACAACATTCATAAAATCCATCTGCGAAGAGATGGGTGTGAAGGAAACTGTTAATTCACCGACCTTCTCCATCGTGAACGAATATGAGACTTCAGATAAAAGGATCATTTATCATTTCGATTGCTACCGGATCAACAATATCCAGGAAGCACTTGATCTTGGTGCCGAAGAATATTTATACAGCGGAAATTTATGTTTTATAGAATGGTCCGAAAACATTGCCCCCCTCCTACCCGACTCCATCGTAAATGTGAACATTGAAGAAGTAGAAAATGGGAAAAGGGATGTGGTGATAGAATGATGTGATGATGTGAAGAAGGGTTGATGGGATAATATAGTAATGTGATGATTTGAAGATGTGATGATGTAATGATGTGAATATTTTGTTATAATCCATTTCCTGATCAATTATTTAAAAAATGATCAAATGGTTATTTCGGGACACGCGATTTCCATATCGCGTATTTAATCATTTCACTAACCACATCATTCTATCGCGATATGGAAATAGCGAGCCCCTGTATATGAGATTTTCAGGATTATGAATATCACTATCGTTTGGACCGGTATTCTTATTCAACAGTCAAAACAGCAGCAGAATAGTTATTTCGGGACACGCGATTTCCATATCGCGTTCTTAATCATTCCACTAACCACATCATTCTATCGCGATATGGAAATCGCGACTCCCGGAATATGAGATTCTCAGGATTATGAATCTAACTATTGTTTAGACCAGTATTCTTATTCAGTAGTTCAAACAGCAGCAGAATAGTTATTTCGGGACACGCGATTTCCATATCGCGTTCTTATTCATTCCACCAACCACATCATCCTATCGCGATATGGAAATCGCGAGTGATGGAAAAATAATCGTAAGTTTTTTAATATATTTGCCCGGAGCCATCAAACAGCCGTGTCCCTTTCCATTCATACCAGTTAGTGACTAAACCGGCTTTAACAGGGTTATTAATTGTGTAATCAATAGCATTATATAAATGGATATCATCCCGGATAGTAGTATCATAACTTTCTTTTTGCCATAAAGAACCACCAACACCTTCAATTTTATTGATTAATGTTGCAGAATACCGTTTGACAGACTGTAATATATCCTGTAAATAAACAGCATTTCCTTTTTCATCAGTATGAAAAACCCTGAACACCCAATGGACATGATTTGACATAATGGTAAATGCATGATTTTCTATTCTTTTACCTTCCCAGAAAATTAATGCATTCATTAATATAGTTCTGTTTGAGTCTTTTGACAAATTGACTATGGAAGTTTTTTGCAAATCTAATAAATCGTCAAATGCCTTTAAATAGTTCTTCCGGATTAAATTAAACTCTGACTTCAACGAGTTTAAAATTTCCTCGTCAGCATTAGTATTTTTATAATATTGAATTTGAGTATACAAAAGATTAAGTTTATCAGTATATTCTGCTAATGCTTTTGGTGGGATGGCATCTTTTAAACACCAGGTAACAAAATAGGCCTGACCGGGTTGCTGAAAATGTGGCAAGGAATAACGATAAGATTCTTTCTTTTCCATATCTTTGTATATTAAATGGATTTTGGGTTGAAATATTTAATACAACCCGTGATCTAGGAATCGCGGTTTAAAAGATAGTTTCAAATAATCCGGAAAGCCTTTAAGAGAAGCTCACTTTGAACTACCAGACAACTGCTGCACAAATTACGTAAATTCCGGATAGTAAACACTTACAGGGTTATTGACCAACAGGTTAAACCAAAATTAAAAACAAAAATAATATAATTATCAGAAGTAAAAAACACTGTTATATAAAATCATCATATGAAAATGAAAAAGAAAAGCTCTGTCATGGAGCAAGTAAAGGCAGCCCGAAAGCAAAGCCGTGAAGAAGAAATTAAAACACATGGTAAATCGATTAATTATCGAAAGGTTATCGAAAGTAAAACAAGATATAACCGTAAAAAAAATAAGGCAGACGATGAGGTTCTGCCTTATTTGTTTTTAAATGATTAAGATTGATAATTTTAAGCAGAAAGCATAATAAAAAACCTGATTCGTATGTAAAATTCAATATGAATCATTCAAAAAAAAGTAAAAAATAAATAATCAATAATTGCAAGAGCACTAAAATTTAAGTCATTATAGATTATCAAACAGATATTAAATATTTAAATTTATTTAATATAAAAAATAAGAATAAATAAGATATTCTATAAATTTTTATTACATTTGTGTTCTAATGTTTATATTTGCTTTTTTTATTTAACATGTTGCGAATAAAACTTGTCTAGCATATTTTCTATATGGATTATAATGCGACAATATTTGTAAATACAGCGCACATAGTGGTATGTCTGGCAATGGCCGTTGTATTCCTGACAATTCCAATCCCCGGAAACAAGGGACTATATAAATACCGTATATCCCTCCGTTTTCTTTCAGGTGCATACCTGATAGTTGTTTTGTTCAAAGCTGCTCTCATGCTCTTTAAAATCACCATTGTGGATTTAATATCGATGGAGAGACTGACCATCTCTTCATTACAGGCAACGTTTTTTAATTTAGCACTGATTACCCTTATTAAACCGCACTTTAAGATCAAACGGTTTCTTTATTCCCAAATGATTCCCGTTTTTATTCTGTATATTCTTTATATTTTAGTAGCTTCTCAATTTGGAAACCCGGTTATACCGAATCTGAGTAAATTGACTGAACTAGCATTGCAACCTCCGGTATTGATAAGAGAACTGCTTGTACTTTTTTACATATTTCAGATATTCTATTTATGCAGTTTATTTATTATAAAAGTACGTGAATATAAAAATGAAATAAACAATTATTTTTCGGAAACGTACCGTTTATATCTTCCGTGGGTCAGGTATTGCTATTTTGCTTCGTTTACTGTTGGTATAAGTGCATTGATATCCTGCTTTATCCAGTCAGGGAATATAATACTGGCATTTAATATGGTATATACTGTATTTTATCTCGTCTTCGGCATCTGCTATATTCAGTATCCAAATACGTTCAAATTTATTGAACCCGCCATTTATACCGTAAGTAGTAACGCGACAGAAGTTTCAAAAAGCAACAAACATATGGTGTGGAGTGAATTGAAAGAAGTAATCACTCAGGAAAAATATTATCTCAGACCCGAGGTTAATATTGAAGACATGGCTCATCATTTAAAAATTGGCAGAACGACACTCTCAAAATTTATCAATAGTGAAGAAAGCATGAATTTCAACGGATGGATCAATTCTCTGCGAATTGAAGAAGCAAAGTTACTTTTAATTACCAACCCCAACTATAGTTTGATTGAAATATCCGAAATGGTGGGGTATGGTGAACCATCCAACTTCAGTCGCCAATTTAAACTCATCACCAAAGTATCACCTTCCGTCTGGAGACATAACTTCAAAGCATAATAAAGTATTTCTCTTCCATAAACGTATATATTCAGAAACTGTTCATGAATATATTTATTAAAAAGTTTTACTTATTAATCACTCCATCCAAGCATATTAAAAAACCGCACAATACTATAAAATGAATGATTTATTGTTTTATTAAGTAAATTTAATAAGACTATAAGCATTTATGTCATTTTCGTATCAAATCGTACACTAAATTGTACGAATTGATAAGTCTGAAGTTGGAATATTTTTTTTACTTTGAAAACTTATTCATACAGGAATTCATTGCGATGAATATTTAGCGAAATGAAATAGTTTCGATGAAAAACGGGTATTTAAATCGTATTGCAATATTGACACTAACCGTTACAAAAATATCACTAACCTTAGCTAATTATCTGTTTACGATGAAAACAGGCTGCTACAAGTAAATTGTAGCAGCCTGTTAAGTATAATAAATATTTGAAATTACCAGATACTTACGCGTTTTTCAACCGGGATGTACATTGGATCACCGGCTTTGATTCCGAATGCTGTGTACCATGCCTGGATATGAGGCAAAGCACCATCTACACGCCATTTACCGAGTGAATGGGGGTCTGATTTAGTCCGTTTAAGGATTTCTTCAGGACGGACGTTACCTGCCCATACATTGGCATAAGCCAGGAAAAAACGTTGTTCAGGTGTAAAACCGTTTTTTACAGATAGTGGAGCATTTGCTGTTGCTTTTTTGAATGCTTCAAAAGAAATCTGTAAACCTCCATGATCGGCTATGTTTTCACCCAACGTAAACTTACCGTTTCCTTTTACACCGGGAGCAACATCTACCGAGTCGAAATAATCTGCCATTACCTTAGAACGAGCATCGAATTTCTTACCATCCTCTGCTGTCCACCAGTCTTTCAGATTTCCTTCTTTATCAAATTGACGTCCCTGATCATCAAATCCATGAGTCATTTCATGACCGATAACCACTCCGATGGCACCATAGTTAAAGGCATCGTCGGCAGTTCTGTCGAAGAACGGATATTGCAGTATTCCGGCAGGGAAACATATTTCGTTTGTTGAAGGATTGTAATAGGCATTTACGGTTTGAGGTGTCATTTGCCATTCAGCTTTATCAACTTTTTTACCGGCTTTGGCAAATTTATAATCTATTTCGAATCTACCGGCGCGTTTTACATTAGCATAATACGAATCTTTCACGATATCAAGATTTGTATAATCTCTCCATTTATCAGGGTATCCTATTTTTACATAGAATGCTTTCAACTTTTCAATGGCTTTAACCTTGGTCGAATCACCCATCCATGTCAGGGCTTTAATACGTTCGCCCAACGATTCCTGAAGGTTGCTTACCAGTTTCAGCATGCGTTCTTTTGCATCGGCAGGAAAATACTTCTTGACATACATTTGACCGACTGCTTCCCCCAGGACTCCATCAACCGTACCAACAGCACGCTTCCAGCGAGGGGATTGTTCTTTTTTACCCGAAAGGGTCTTACCGTAGAAATCGAAGTTTTGAGCGTATATAGGATCACTCAGGTACGAAGCCGACTCATCGATCAGTTTCCATTGTAAATAGGCAATTTGGGCAGCTATGGGCTCCGTAGCGATAATTTTACCCACTTCAACCAAAGATTCCTTTTGGGATACGCTGATATCTTTTGTATCTTTCAGTCCCAGTGAAGTCAAATACACATTCCAGTTAATTTCCGGTACAAGTTTTTGAAGGTCGGCAACAGTCATTTTGTTGTAATTGGCATGTGGGTCGCGCAATTTCACCTTATCATAGGCAGCCTTAGCAAGACGGGTTTCAATCGACAAAACAGCTTCCATATTCGTTTGGGCATCGGCAGGTGTAAATCCAACCATCTGGAACATTTTAGCAACATGCACTTTATATTTATCACGGATGTCTTTCGTATGGGCATCATTTTCGATATAATAATCACGTTGTCCAAGGCTGATTCCACTTTGATACGTCTGAACAAGTTCGAGTGAACTGTTCATTGGATCGGCTTCTACAAAGACAGTAAAATAAGGATCCAGTCCTGCAAGGAATAGTTCGGGCATAAGTTTCAGAATGTCCGAAACATTTTTAGCCCCGCCTATCATTTTCAGGTCAGCCTGAATTGGTTTGTACCCATCGGCATTGAGTTTGGTACTGTCCATAGCCAGGTTGTACACGTCACCGATTTTTTGTTCAACGGTTCCTTTTGAAGCTGGTTTGGCAGCTATTTCTTCAATTAACCCCCTGAGTTGTTTCCGGTTGTTTTCGGCGAGTTTATCAAAACTTCCAAAACGGGAATACTCTCCTGTCAGGGGATTATTTTTCATCCACCCTCCACAGGCGTACTGATAAAAATCTACTTTAGGCGATACGGTTGTATCCAGATTCGCCACATCGATACCAGCACCTAAGGCGGCATCTTTTTTGGTATTGCAAGCTGAAGTCATAAGCATTAAAGCAAAGATCGGGATTAGAATTTGTTTCATTACATGAATAATTTTGTTAGTATATTGAGACGTTAATTTTATATCAATCAATGTGTGAAATTGTTATACGTATCAAAAATTACAGAACTAAGGTTTATAACATTATTAACAGGATATTGTTTGAGAACAGAAACTATTCTATTGACCATTCATGATGTTTTCAAAAGTCGGATTGGTAACAGAATCAATGATTGCGAAAAGTTCCGTGAGCGTATCAGCCCGAAGCATGGCAATCCGCGTTTCCTTGAAATTCGGAATACCTTTGAATACAGGAGTAGAAGCCAGGTGCCTGCGGGAATGAATGATTCCTTTCAGTCGTTGGTTGCTCACACTTTCAATGGTAGTGTCTCCAACAATATCCAGCCAATTGACAGAAGCTAAAATATGTTCCTTCAGGATAACTTTTTGTTGTTCGAAAGAGAGTACCTGAATTTTTTCGCCGGTTTCCAGATAATGCTTCATTTCGGCGAAAACCCAGGGTCTTCCGATAGAAGCCCTTCCCACCATGATGGCATCAACCCCGTAGCGGTCGAAACATTCAGCAGCTCTTTCGGGAGTGGTCACATCGCCGTTACCAATAATGGGGATATGCATGCGGGGATTGTTTTTCACTTCCCCTATCAGAGTCCAGTCGGCATCGCCTTTATACATTTGAGCCCGGGTCCGTCCATGAATGGCAAGTGCAGCAATACCGCAGTCCTGCAATTGTTCGGCCAGTTCAACGATTACACGGCTGTCTTCATCCCACCCCAGCCTTGTTTTTACGGTTACCGGTAGTCTCACCGCCTTAACGACAGCAGCGGTAATTTCAAGCATTTTGGGTATATCACGCAACAGCCCTGCTCCTGCCCCTTTACCGGCAACTTTCTTCACAGGACAGCCAAAGTTCAGATCAATAATTTCTGGTCCTTCTTCTTCGGCAATCTGTGCAGCTTCCCGCATAGCATCGGCTTCACGTCCGTACAACTGGATGGCAACCGGACGTTCGGCATCGAACATGGTCAGCTTTTGTTCTGTACGTTTGACACTGCGGATCAGCGCATCGGCTGAGATAAATTCCGTGTACACCATGTCGGCTCCAAAACGTTTACACAACAATCGGAATGCCGGATCGGTAACGTCCTCCATGGGCGCTAAAAACAAGGGTTTATTGGGAAATTCTATGTTCGAAATTTTCATGATTATGCAAAAAAGAATGCAAAGTTAGAAATTTAATTGACAATTAAGGGTTAATAATTAGATTTTTAGAAATAACCAGACAGTATGTCTATATGAGATAAATGTAAGATTTTGTCCATAGATTACACAGATTTAAACAGATTGTTTTGTATAAAATCTGAATGGGTCTTATAAAATAAATCGAATTATTTTACTGTATATAAGATGATTATAAAGTCAGCAATCCTATGGCAGCAACGATTTTCTTTATATGTTGATAATTGTAAACATACATTGAAATTCCATATTGAATAAAGATTGAATTTCCCAGTAAAATACTATTGCGTATCTTTGTTGTCATTCAACAAAATGACCCAAATGAAAAAAAGTTGTATTCTCCTGATTATAGCACTTTGTTATTTACCTCTTGCGGCTCAGACACAGACTCAAACCCCCTACTCTACTGCCTGGTTCGGACCCAATGCCAATCCGGTACCTGAATTTACGGATGCCACCATTCCAGCTAAAACCACCATCAGCCTGATGGGTGATTATTATTTCGGTCACGGCGATCATACCGAAAACGGCTATTTAAAAATAGAGTTTCCCCTTGTCCCTGAACGCGTCTCCTTCAAAATATGGTCCACCATACTTGAACATTACCAGGTGACCGACCAGGTAAGTGCACAACGGGATATGCTGGACGGGAATACGTCAGGCAAAGCAAACGGCGATATTTATTTTCAGACCAGAATCTTACTCCAGAAGGAAAAAAAGAATGTACCGTCCATTATTCTGAACACCACCCTTAAAACGGCTTCCGGCACCAACCACCTGGAAAGACGTTATTTTGATACGCCGGGGTATTATTTTGATGCGGAAATAGGAAAATCATTCTTTACAAAAAACAGTCTAATCAGTGAGATCAGGGTTGTTGCCGACGGTGGTTTTATGTGTTATGAAACAGAAAGACAAAGCACACAGGATGATGCTCCCTTGTATGGCGGTAAAATCATTCTTGGAAATGATACCTGGAAACTTGAAAATACTCTTTCAGGATACTGGGGTTGGATGCATACGAATGTAAAGTACGGTTCCGATTACGGGGATGCTCCAATGGTATATGCCGCCAAAATATCGAAAATATCAAAGAACATAACTTATTTTGCCCAATACCAATATGGGATTCATGACTTTCCCTACCAACAAATCAGGCTCGGGGTGTGTTTCACAATGGAAAAGCTGACTCCGAAGTATAAATGACCCCTAACCCCTAAAGGGGAATAAGAGAAGAAAGGTTCTCTGTAAACTATAGGGGAACTTAATTATTACAATTGATTAGAAAAAAATGAATACAGAAAATATACAAGACATAACTAACTTAGTTCCCCTTCAGGGGCCAGGGGTCGTTAGAAGCGATATAGAAATCATGGCTCCTGCCGGTTCGTGGGAGAGTTTGTCGGCAGCCATCAAGGCAGGTGCCGATTCTATCTATTTTGGCATTGAGAAGCTGAATATGCGCAGTAAATCGAGCAGCAATTTCACCACCGACGATCTGCGCACCATTGTCAACATATGTAAGGAAAACAACGTAAAAAGCTATCTGACGGTCAATACCATCTTGTATGACAATGACCTTACCTTAATGCGTGAAATCATTGATGTGGCTAAAGAATCGGATGTTTCGGCCATTATAGCTGCCGATGTGGCTGCCTTGATGTATGCCAACAGCATTGGGATTGAAGTGCATTTATCCACTCAACTCAATATTTCGAATGTCGAGGCACTGAAGTTTTATGCACAGTTTGCTGATGTGGTGGTACTGGCCCGTGAACTGAATATGAACCAGGTAGCCGAAATATATCGGTCCATTGAAAAAGAGAAAATATACGGTGCCAAGGGAAAACCTGTCCGCATTGAAATGTTTTGCCACGGTGCCCTGTGTATGGCGGTTTCCGGTAAATGCTACCTGAGCCTGCACGAGAAGAACTTATCGGCCAACAGGGGTGCCTGCAATCAGATCTGCCGGAGAGAATATATAGTCAAAGACAAGGATTCGGAAATTGAACTTGAAATCGACAACGACTATATCATGTCCCCAAAGGACCTCAAGACCATTGGATTTATGGACGAAATGCTGAATGCCGGAGTCAGGGTATTTAAAATTGAAGGCCGTGCCCGTGGAGCTGAATACGTGAAAGCCGTGGTGTCCTGTTATAGGGAAGCCATTGAATCGTGCCTCAGCGGGACGTTTTCCGACGTTAAAGTGGACGAATGGAACATACGCCTCAGCAAAGTCTTTAACCGCGGATTCTGGAACGGATACTACCTTGGTCAGCGTCTGGGTGAATGGAGCAATACCTATGGATCGGCAGCCACCCACAAAAAGATGTATGTGGGCAAAGTGACCAACTATTTCAACAAATTAGGGGTTGCCGAATTCCTGCTCGAAGCACAGAGCCTGTCGGTAGGTGATGAAATCCTGATTACAGGAGACACTACCGGTGCCTACGAAGACACAGTCAAAGAAATACGTGTTCAGTTAAAGCCGGTGGAGAAAGTGGAGAAAGGAAATTATTTTTCGATGAAAACCAGCGAACTGATCCGACGAAACGACAAATTGTTTAAGATTGTACCCCAAACCTCTCAAAAGAATTAAGAAACAAAAAAAGCGAATCAATGATTCGCTTTTTTTGTATTTATACTCCAATTCTTTATATCAGAACCGTTTGCCTAGACACACACCAATTCTCGGGTATGCCTGGTCAATTGATTCTCCAAACAACCTTCCTCCACCTACAAACACTTCCCCGATAAATCCGTTTCTGGCAAGAAATTTTGCTCCTATTGCAGCTCCAAAGCCAAGGTTAGTGGTTGAACGTGTACTCACATTTGTCAGATAAGCAGTACCATTTTGATCATAAGAATAATTGCTGATTATTTCTTTTTGTCCTGCCACTGCCATATTTCCTTCGATAAAAAATCCGGAAGCTTTTTTATTTCCAAAATAAAGGCGATAAAAAGGTGTAAATAATGAGCGTGTTGATACGTTTTCGGCTTTATCCAGGGATATAGCAACAGCTAATCCCACTCCCATGTTGTCAGAAATGTATCGTTCATAATTCAGTTCCGGCAACCCCATGATTGCCATCAGGAGGTTTATTCTCAATTCGTTGTTATCCGACCCATTCAACGATTTAGTCTGGGCAGCATTAACATCATTGGACGTATTTTCTTTTTGTCCGGATACACTGATACTTAAAAATAAAACAGCGATACAAATAATAGCTTTACAATTCATTTAAATTACAATTTTAGGAATTAAACAGACTAGATAAGTTATCAGGTTGATTAAAAATGATTAACTGTACAAATATAAATATTATTTGAATAGTTACATTACAATTAAAAAAATTAAATAGTCATTCATCTTAAGGTAACGGAAATTAGGCTTAATAATCCGG
>Ga0302288_1001167_pt1 | contig 17550 bp, 17 predicted proteins | sample III_Fen_N1_1_FD_194549 | JGI IMG/M metagenome (GOLD analysis project Ga0302288, IMG submission 194549) | Peat permafrost microbial communities from Stordalen Mire near Abisko, Sweden - III_Fen_N1_1 | ecosystem: Environmental > Terrestrial > Soil > Wetlands > Permafrost | place: Sweden: Abisko...
CTTAAGACATATTTAATGAATAATAATTATTATGTTGACAATTCAACTTCAAAAATAGCAAAATCTATGGTTAGTAAATTTGGATGGAATAATTCTACTACCACAAGTGCTGTTGGTAATGATATGACCATTAATAACAGTTCCGGATTCAACGCAGTTCCAAGCGGAATGAGAAATCCATATAGAGATTTTACACCTATTGGTATTGCTACATATTGGTGGACACCTGATATGAGTTATAATACCACAGCTAGTTACGCATATAATATAAGTTTATTTTATGATGATAGTTTATTAGAAGTATCTGACCTAGATTTACCACAAACTGGTTTTTCTGTACGTTGTATAAAAGATTAATTCATATTTAATTATCACAAAATAGAAACAACTAAGTGCCAATACGTAGACTTTTGAGTGGTCGGAACAATCCGGCATGAAAGGTAGGGAAAACTTAATTTAATAAACATAATGTGCATTGATCGGCTGACGTGCTATTTAGAGGTCTTGTTCCCGCATTCACTTTATCCATGACAGCTGATAACGCTCTTTATAACCCTGATTGCTGGTAGTAAGTAAAATAACAATTTCCGGTAATTAAATAAAAGACTATGGACTTACAAGAACTTTTAAATGATAAAGGGATAAAATCCAAAGTAAAAACAGAGACTATAAATAACTGGTTACTTAGTGAAGAACTCAGTGTGGATGAACTTATTGACTTTGCAAGAAGCTCAAAGGACCCGATAAAAGCAACCTGTATTGAGTCAATTCAGATTGCGACCAAAAGTAATCCTGAGATAGCCACTCTTAATTGTCTTGATTTTATTTCTAAAACATTGACAGAGAAAGCACCAAGAGTAAAATGGGAATCAGCAGAAGTGATTGGAAATATTGCATACCTTTATACTGATAAATTGGACGAGGCGATCAAAAATTTACTTGTAAATTCGGAACATGAGGGGACAGTTGTGAGATGGAGTGCAGCATTTGCACTGGGACAAATATTAAAAATAAAAACACAGAGAAATAAAGATTTAATACCTGTGATTGAATCAATTTGCCAGCGTGAGGAAAAAAAACAGCATAAAAAATATATATCTTGATGCCTTAAAGAAGGTAAAAAGCTAAATGAATAATAATAAGATTCATGATCAATATTTCAAACAACCCAATTGCCTGCCTCTATAATTTCTCTCATATAACTCAGGTTTAGAGGCTGTTATGTCATTTATTAAAGTGAAATTAATAAAGCAAATAGTGATACAGTACGAAACAACCAATTCATCTTTCTTTGTTGCAAACAAGAAATACTGTGAGACAATAGAAAGTAAGCTCAGAACAATAAATACTGATTGTTCGGGCTTCTGTAATTGTTATGGATATGAGATCGAAGCTAAGCTGATAAGGAACAACCTAAAATACAAAATCAGATATATCAAAAACCAAAGTTTGGAAAATGGAGTTGTAATCCCGGTTGATGCAATTGAGTACGCTGGTATAGAAGTTACAGTAAAAGGACTTAACAAGAAATTCAGCATGAGTGTTGGCAAATCTTCATTCAGACGATTCTTTTGTACAAATGAAATTAAGGCAAAAATACCTAACCCTTATTTTATCAACTATAACTACCCTACAAACAGCATATTTGTATACAATTTAATTGAAACTTTATTAGATAATAATATCTCGAAAATCAAATTAAGCAATGGGACACTTATTTGCAAAATACATATGCCTACTGATGATCCACTTAAATTGATATCAGAAATTGAAAAAACAATAAATAAGTGGACATTAAAATAATTAATAATTTAGAATTAAAAATTAATAAACTGCTGTTATTTATGGTTTTGCGGATTAACTGATAGATCATTAAAAATCTTTGAATCCTTAATAGTTGTAAACGGCATTCATTTCAGTCAGGGTTATTTTAGAGCAATTTAAGCTATTATTACATCGTATTTACTACAATAATCACCATTTGATTTTGCAAAGAAAAGGTACGGTTAAAAATAGAATATTATATTAACAACTGACAAAAAAAGTATATGTGACTGCTTTACATCTATTGAAAGTTGGCTTTTTAAATGCTATATTAAAAAAAAACTGAAATATTGAATTCAAATGATTTACAACGATACAACTATAAAAATGATTGAAAGATAAATATGAATACAGCATTAATTATTATAGACATTCAGAATGACTATTTTGAAGGCGGTACAATGACACTCATTGATTCTGAAAGAACGGCAGAAAATGCGAGATTGCTTTTAGACAAATTCAGAGATGAAGGTTCACCCATCATCCATATTCAGCATATTGCAACAAAACCAACTGCAACCTTCTTTTTGCCTGACACAAAAGGTGTTGAAATACACAACTTAGTAAAACCACTACCAACAGAGAAGATAATAATAAAGCACTTCCCGAATAGTTTCAGAGAAACTGAATTATTAGACTATTTGAAAAGTAATAAGATTGAGAACCTGGTAATTTGTGGTATGATGACTCATATGTGTATTGACGCAACAACCCGGGGAGCCAAAGATTTTGGTTACAATTGTATACTTATTGGAGATGCCTGTACAACAAAAGACCTTGAAATAAATGGTGAAACAGTAAAGGCGAAAGAAGTACATAATAGTTTTCTGGCTGCACTTAATTACTATTACTCGAATGTACTATCAACCAAAGACTTCTTGATCGAAAACTATATATAGATAAATTTAATTACTGAGATTAAAGATAAGAAGTTAATACTTACTACGTGGTGATTATTTGTCACATTGAATTATTTAAAATGTGACAATATGGGACTTCTTTCGTCCTGGGCTATTGAAGATTTGCAGTCAGCGGTTAGCAGTTTGAGCCATGCACAACTTTTATTATACATTGATTGCAAAGTTACTAATCCGGATGAAACGGCGAGAGAAGTAAAAGTCTGGTTAATGTTGAACCTTGCCAAGAAACAAACAGTTAAAAACCTCACTGATTTTGAGTTCTGTTCAGTGGTTAGTTTTGTACTAACCATTGACTGAGAATTTACAAACGTGGATGAAACAGAAGAGTAGAGGATACAACCAAAACCTATAGCCTGGTTGTCAGGTACAATATAGAATGAAAACAAAATGAACAGAATACTGAAAACCGGAGTGTTGATGTTGTCTATATGCATTTTGGGATGTAAGCCCAATGTAGCAAAAAGCTATATTGACAAGAACATCCCTGAACATCCTAAATCAGAAATTAAAGTCTTAAACGAGAAGCTGTTTAAGGCATTAAAGGACAACAACAAACAAGAGGTTACAAAGTTATTTTCAACTGGATTAATAAAGGTTATGAATATCAAACTTGATTCCTTTATTTATATAGCACATCATAATATAGTAGAAACTAATTCATTTTCAGTCACTAAAGAGTTTTACATTGTAAATTCTACCGATTACACTTCAAACACTATCTTCTCTGGACTCACTGGAGAGTATGAATATACATTTCATTATTTAGCAATAAATAAAGAAATGTATATTACCATGATAGTTCCGGATACAGAACCAGACCAAATGCTTATAACCTGCATCTATGGAAAATATCCTGAAGGGTGGAAAATAAATATCATACAATTAGGCTTATATCAAATACGCCACAAAAATGCGATCGACCTTTATAAAGAAGCTCAGATAAAATATGAGAAAGGTTATATCGTTGACGCTGGAAATTCCTTGTTTATCCTTCAGTCATGTTTATATCCTGCCAATGATTTGATGCATTATAATCTGGAGGGTAAAATAAAGGATTTTTATGAATCTGTTCAAACAGAAAGCAAACAGAAATATGTTTTTCCATATGAATTGAAAGCAATTAAATCAAAACCAATGATAACTAATATATCTTCAAAAATACTCTACGAAGGTGATTATCCGTTGGTTGAATACCTGACTCAAATTCAACTAACAGACACTACAAATCTGAGAAAGGAAAATGATGAAATTCAAAAACTAATTGGTGGAATATACCGGGGAATTGACAAGGAAAAGAAATTTTTATTCTATCGTGCATGGAATAAAATACCTGATGGGAAAACACAACTACCAACGTATGAATTTAAAAAACAACTGAATTAAAACTAATGACACCTGAGTGTTAAAGTATAATACAAGAAAAATATATTTATTAATCAGAACAGTTGTATAGTATGAAGAAAATGATTTTTAGCGCATTCTTTGTTGGACTTGTAATCTCAACCTTACATGCCCAGGAAGTAAAGATGAATGCAATTCCTTTTGTGATGAGTTTTCAGAATTCAGTTATTGATTATAAGATAACCGGAGACAATTCATTGGAAATTAACGCTCCGGGACATACGGATTTGTTTATTTCACCAGATGGCGGATATGTGATCAATAAGTCTCCCAGACTGATATTTAAGCCTGACTCCGATTTTATTTTTACTGCAAAAATTAAACCAGGGTTTAAATCAAAATGGGATGCAGGAGTATTATTAATATTTAATGATGCTACGCATTTCGCGAAATTTTGTTTTGAGAGTGATTTTAAAGGACAACCAAGGGTAGTATCTGTAGTTTGCAATGAAACGGCTGATGATTGCAACTCTATGATTGTAAATACAGATGAGGTATTTTATCGGATAACCGGTTCAACAAAAGGGAAGACATTTGGCCTTTACTATTCTGCCGATGGAAAATCGTGGTTTCCAATCCGTACATTCAAACTCGACAAAACAGATAATATAACAATCGGATTCAGTGCTCAATCTCCATCCGGTGAAGGGTGTTTAGTAAAGTTTTCAGATATTGATTTACAGCAACGAAAAGCCGATTTCTGGACAGGAAATTAGAAATATATCCAACTGTCCCTTGTTTCCTAACGTGGGGCTTGTTGACTTTTAATAATTATTCCTTTTTACTTAATATAGTATCATTGATGAATTTTCCTGAAGGAATATTACTTGGATTGAGTACCGGTGCAATTTGTCTGGCTTATTGCGGTCCTGTTATAATCCCTTATTTACTTGGCGAAAACAAAAACGTACATACTAACTTTGTATATGTTTCGCTTTTTTTATCGGGGAGACTGCTGGCATATATGATTATCGGGCTTATTGCGGGTATTGCGGGTACTTTATTTCTTCAGCCTTCCGGTTTTAATATAAAGCTGATAGGTGTTTCGTATGTCTTTTTGTCTATCCTGCTTATCGTTTACGGTTTCCACCGCTTTAAAGAAGTTTGCCTGGGGAAAACGCAAATAAAGGTAACTTCCGGATACTTTAAAAACAGACCTTATGTTGCACCATTGATAGGTGGAATATTGACGGGATTGAATATATGTCCGCCTTTGATATTAGCCGTAACAAAGGCAGCCTCCACACATGATATTGCCGGTAGTATCCTGTTTTTTGTGATGTTTTTTATCGGCACATCGTTATATTTTATCCCGCTTCCGTTTATCGGAATCTTTAAAAGACAACATGTTTTGCGAATAATAGGTAAATTTGCTGCAATTTTTGCCGGTCTGATATATCTGTATAAAGGTTTATTTATGATAATTAATTGATAATATGATGAAACAACCATCTGTCTATTCAACTACGGGCAACCTTGTTAAGACCTTGTTATTAATGATTCCAATGGTCTTGCTGGTTTTTGTCTTTATTACCAGGGGCAATACTGATTTTTCCAGCCCGTTGAAACTGGTATCGTTCCTTATTACTTTTGTGTTCTTTTCAGGGCTTTTTTTCATGATTTTGTACACGGGAAAAACGAACCGCTACCGTGCAATAGGATTTATTGTTCTTGCGTCGTTTTTTGCACTGACATTTATTGTGAACCTGATTACCATGCGTGGTTCGATGTCTTTTTCGAATAACAATTTTCTGTCGTGCGAGATTCCTTTTTGCCATATTGTGACCACCATGATTATTATCCCGGCAGCCATAACTAAAACCATTATTTTCCCGGGTAGTATTCTTAACGGATTTGCTTCGATAGCCTCAATGCTGGTAATCGTTATTGGAATCAGTATCTCCATTGGACGTGGATTCTGCAGCTGGGGCTGTTTCTATGGCGGTTGGGATGATGGGTTTTCCAGCATAGGGAAAAAACCTGTTATACGAAAAGTAAACCCTGCTTTTAAATGGATGCCTTTTGCGATTCTATTGATTATTGCACTTGCATCAGCAGCCACTTTATCACCTGTTTACTGTGACTGGCTTTGTCCGTTTAAATCCGTAACTGAATTTCAGAAAGTAACTTCGATGGAAATCTTTTTTAAAACAGTGGTATTCATTTCTCTTTTTGCCGGATTGGTAGTTGTCCTTCCATTCCTTACAAAAAAGCGGATTCAATGTTCAACTTTCTGCCCAATGGGTGCATTATTATCGTTTACCAATAAGATTAATATCTTCGGATTACGGATTGATAAAGACAAATGTACCAATTGTAAATTATGTGCCAAAACATGTCCCACCTTATCGATAGATTCGAATGATATTGAAAAAGGAAGACCTTCCTTTACCTGTACAAAATGTGGCAAATGCATTGATAAATGTCCAAAAAATGCGATACATTACCATGTAAAAGGTACGCCGGAGAACAAAAATCATACGTTGAACCGGATGCTTTTTTTATTTCCGTCATTTACCCTGCTGGTTATTTTTACGGGTGGGACTATGCAACAGGGAATTATGTTGTTAGTTAAACTATTTACTACGGGAAGTTTCATTTAAAGCAAACATATATGAAAAGTCTGAAATCAATTCCGGCATATATCTGGGCCGTATTTTGTATGTTTTTAATTCCGGTTACCTTTATGGGAAATGCTTATTTTGCCCGTGAACTGGCCATTTTACCTTTTATGAAAGTAAGCCCTGTTTATACAGGTGGTGATAGTATCCGGAGTTATAAGCAGGACGGCATGACCGTTACAATCAATAAACCTGTTTTCGAATCACTGATAGGTAAAAGCACAAAGGGTTTTGTACAGGTTAAATTTTCGGGTAAACTGCCATCTATTATTAAGAATACCATAGATTACAACAACGATGGGGTTGCTGATTTTAGTTTAACTATAAATACCCTGTCCAATGATTCAAAACTTACTGTTTTATCAAAAAATGTAACCGGATTAGTGGTCTCTTCGAACGTAAAAAGCTATTGGATTGTCAGGGTCGGGGTGTTGAATTTGACTGAAAAGTAAAAGAAGACAATCCATTAATGGTTTAAAAGACATGCAATGAAAAAGTTTCAGCCATTTGAATTCTAGATGTAAAGGCACATTGATACACCAGATTATAAATAATATCATTATAGGAGTGAGATGCAGGTTTAGTGATAAATAATTACCTTTGTCAGTTTAAAATAAGAGACAACTATTTAGGATTAAATTTTGTAAAGTTAAGACTCAGTTTTCCTGAAAATGAACTCTGCTATAAATGCCTATCAGAAAGTAGTTGGAAAAATGGTTAACATTACAGGAAGTGAAATCATACAGTCTTTTGTTTTGGTGTAAATCCTCCTTTTTAGAACAAAACCGAACGATCCAGAGAAGAAAAAAATATTATAGTTGGATCTTTACATAAAGATGAATACCGTTTAAAGTGAAATAAATTAAACATACCCAATATTATTTAACTTAAAGAAATACAGATAACAAACAGATAGTTGTAGAACAACTTATTCCTAACTATAAAGTTAAATATAAAAACAGTTGAGTACGATGAATGAAATGGTACAAAAGAGACAGTTCAGGTATAAGGCAAACAGAATGATGACATGGATGGCAGCAGGAGGATTGCTTATACTATGCATATCAGTCCGGAGAACAGGGCTTCAATGAAAAGGATCAACATATTGGAAACCGGGATTCAGAAAATTGAAAACCACAGGGCGTACGAACCTGGCATGGAGACCAGGTAGATGCTTTTTTAGTTGCTGTTGTGGATGCTATGCTGAAAACCAGCTTTACGAAAAATGAAATTGAAAAAAAATATGGAGGAAACTATCTTAGGTTGTTTGATACCATAACAAAGGGACATTGAAATAGATAAACAGATTTTAAAAGCATTCAGGCTTTCTATTTTGGGTTTATTTAGGTCTTATCTCTGTGTTATTTTTTTTATTTGGGCGGAGTGGGGAAGGGAAGAAAGCTAATCTGTTGTGAGGAAGTGAATTCCTAACTTTCAGAAAAAGTAAGAAAAGAAGTTGAACTTCAGGCTGCTTTTTTACGCGATTCCTGTTATTTCAATAAAGTTTACACTTTATCATTTTAATCGGGTTCACTTTTTTTTGTCCAAGACTATTGAAGACGAGCAGTAAGTGCTTCACTCAAACTCACTATTCACTGAATGCAAATTTACAAACTTGGACGATATAGACAATATACAAAATCAAAAAAATCATACAATGATAAAAAAAATAAAACGACTTAAAATTTTATTTGAAATAAATATTTTCAAAATGGTTTTATTAAAATTAAATAAGGTAGTAATCGGAAGAATTAGAATAAATAAAAGGACAAAAATCCAATTTGAAAAATCCTCAAGAATAATTATTAAAAATGGATTATTTGAAATTAATAAAAAATGGTCAGATAATGACCCTTTCCCTTTCCTTTTAGTTTTAAGAGAAAATAGTAAAATTATAGTAGAAGATGAATTTCAGATATTTTCCGGAGCAAGAATATACGTCAACAATGGTGCAACGTTAATTTTAGGAAAAGGATATATAAACAATAATTCAAATATATCCTGCTTTGAGAGAATAGAAATTGGAAATGATGTTGCAATATCAGAAAATGTAACAATTAGAGATAGTGATAATCATGAGATTTCATACTCAAATAGTAATAAAACAAAACCAATTAAGATAGGGAATCATGTGTGGATAGGTATGAATGTTATAATTTTAAAGGGTGTAATCATAGGTGATGGAGTAATTATTGCAGCAGGCTCAATAGTTAATCATGATGTTCCGGCAAAAAGTTTGGTAGGAGGTGTACCGGCTAAGATTTTGAGATCAAATGTGGAATGGAAATAGTTAATTTCTCTTTTTAAGAAGTGAACTACTTAAAACATTTTAGTTATTAATAATATTAGAATATAGAATCTAAATTGTTGATTATAAATTTTTAAATCAAAATATAAATTATCATTCTGCAATGAAGAAAAGAAGTTGAACTTCAGGCTGATTTATTGTTCAATTCCGGTATTTTCAATCAAGCGTACACTTTATTATTTTAAACGGATTCACTCTGTGTCATGTAGTTGGGTTTACATTATTCAACGTTGAAGGAGCACTACTTTACGAATGAAAGTTTCCGAACAAAATAATTTTTCAAGACCAGATAATCATGAAACATTTGGGCAGGGAGAAATAATTTATAACGAACCAGGAAAAGCATGAGTTGTTCACCCTTAGTTAATTGTGATATGCAATGTTTTTCTTCTTCCCTGAAAATATCAGCGTATTCTTTTCTTAAAAGATAAGAGTGGGTATCAATAATCAAATGAACTTTGCTTTGAACTTTTGGAAGTTCCATAATGATTTTATATTTTTCAAATTCATTATTTACTTTGAGAAAAGAATCAAGTTGACTCCAAAAAGTGATTATGTTTTTAAAATGGTTCTTATTTATTCCTTTTGTGATAGAATTTAAATTGTATTTAATATAATGATAATAGGCTTGATCGACTTTCACTATTTTAGTTGCAAAATAAAATAATCGAGTCATAACATGCCAGTCTTCACAATAATTTAAATTTTCAGGCACTCGACAATCCTGTCGTAGATATAAATTACGACTTACTAATTTATTAACTAACGAAGATGAGATTAATTCATGTTGAATGATGTTTTTAATGTTTTCTTCTTTATTTTCAGATATATAATCTCTTGATCTCTTGATCTCTCCCGGATATTCCATAATGAAATCACATACTACAATATCCGCATTTTCACTTATAGCTTTACTAAAAAGATCTTCAATCATTCGTGGTTCAATAAAATCATCACTATCGACCACTGCTATGAAGCTACCGGTTGATGCATCCAATGCAGTATTTCGGGCAACTGCTAATCCTCGATTTGAAGAATGATGAATAATTTTAATCTGTTTTTCCCGCTCCTTATATTTCCCGATTACTTTTAAAAGTTTTTCGATACTGTCATCCGGTGTTGCATCATTAACAAATATATATTCAATATCCTTGAAAGTTTGATTAAATAAGCTTTCAGCACATTTTTCAATATAGTCGGATGTTTTATAAATGGGAATTAGTATTGAGACTTTTGGGTTCATAACAGTTTGTGTTTTCTGATTAGAAAATTGCAATAGGCAATTTCACAAAGCCCTGATAGTGTTAAAGATATAACTACAGCAAGTATAGAATGAAATAATAAAACGCAAGGTATACAAAAAACAAGAAAACTTATAAAAGCAACCAGTTGATTCCGTGTTACAAAATAATAAAGATTATTAGGAACAAAAATAAAACTGATATAACATCCGACTACAAGCCAGACTAATACGGTTACACTAAGAATTATTGCTAAAGGATAAGAAGTTGACATCATTTTACCACCCAATAAAAGAACTATCCAATAGCCAAAAAAAGTCACCCCTAATATAATTGCTAACCCTATAAAAGTCTCATATTTAATTATTTTCTTAACAACACTATTTTGAATATTCTCCATTATTTTAGGAAAAAGAGCTCCATTAATACTCGTAGTCAGCATTCGAGGAAGAATAATGATTTTATTGGCAAGATCATATAATGCAACATCACGCATTCCAAAAAAAGCACCGATAATTATTGTTACACTTTCCTGTTTGATTGTCCCTGTAGAACTTGACCAAAAGAAAGGCATAGCATCCTTAAAGTAAATGCGTAAAGATTTAATAGATATAAAATGCAAACTCACTTTTTCATTTGTTTTTAAAAGAATTAAAGAAGTAATGCCTCCTAAAATTACTGATAATGAAGCTATAAGTGCAAAAATCCGACAATCTGCAGGAGTTTTAATGAATAGAAAAATAAAGGGTAATGATAGAATACGAAAACTAAGTTGGATAAATGTAACTATCCTCATTTTTTGAACACCCTGAAAATACCAAATTGGGAAAAGCCACTCTCCTATAATTTGACTAAAGCAGACTGTGAAAATTATCCAATTATTTTTCATAACAGGAATAGTAAACAAAAGAATACTAAAAATCGGGATGGAAACAAGCGTCAGATAAAATTTGGCCGAGATAATACTGGAAACGATCTCACTTTTTGCTTTTATATTGTCTCTGTTTTTAACAATTGCCTTAACTGCCGGAAAATTGAACCCGAATGAAATAAAGCAAGTAAAATAAGAAGTAACAGATAGGGCAAAGACATATAATCCATAACTTCCGGCACCCAGTACACGAATTAAATATGGGTAAATCAGGATTCCAAATAATGAACTAATGAATTGAAGAGCTGTCATAAAAAAATAGTTCTCTATCACTTTAGTGTTTTTAATCACTAGTTTCTTTATATCCAGTATTTTCATTCTTTTATATGTGAATATAAATCAATCAGACTTGTTGAAACTATTTCTTTTCCTGATGTTTTCTTAATTTGTTCTGATATAGCTACACCGTTGTACGTTTTAAATTTGACTGACATTTCAAGGATCGCGTTTGTTAGTGATTCTTTGTCTTCAACCGGTACAACGATGGCATTTTGTTGATTTGCTATATAAGTTGGCACTACATTGGTACAAACAATTGGTAAACCGGTACTTAATGCTTCGAGTGTTGAAACAGGCTGAGCTTCCACTCTACTGGGAATAATATAGATATTTGCAGCCCATAATTCTTCTCTCACTCCATACATATCAAGTTCGCCGGTAAAAGTAATTTTATCTTTGTGTTTTACAGAACTCCATAGTTTGTTAAATTCTTCTCCTTCAAAATCTTCACCTACAATGCGTAATTTTACATTCGATATTTTATCACAGACTTTATCAAAGGCAGGGATCAAAATATCATAAGCTTTTACATACATAAATCCATTTACGGAAACAAATTTAATATCCTTTTCCACATTCCTCTTTTTATAATAAAAAAAATCAGTGTCAACAACATTTGAAATGGACTGAATAAGTACGTTTTTCGTTAAATAAGTTTGTATTTTAGGTATTAAATTTATTGAAACAGGAATGATTGCTTTTGCATTGGAAAATGCTTTTTCCATGAAGGGAGTTTGCCAGTCTTCAAATTGCTTTTTAGCATATTCACAGGATAAACCAAAGATTCCTTTATGTTCAGTGATAACATATGGAATACCAGTCTTTTTATTAATCAGATATGCTGCATAACCTCCCCACAGAACACTGTGGACGTGAATAATATCAGGTTTACCATAAATTTTACAATATTTTCTGAACATTATTACTGTTTGCCAGGACCATAATATTCCGTTTATTTTTTTTAAGTATGGAATACTTCTTGAGAAATAACGAAACACGATTAATTTATCTTCGTGACTTGTGAAATATTTCCATGGGAATACAAACGCTTTAAATTTGTATTTTCTTAAAGATATCGAAACATTTGCCAAAATATTAGCCTTAATTCCTTTCTCACAAAGTATTTGAGCCTGATTTCTGCAAAATTGCCCACCATTTGGGAGATACCATGATGGAAACATAAGAATATGCAATCTTTTTGTCAAATTTTCCATTTATTTACAATTCATGTTTTTTCATTAAGTATCTTTTTACAAGATACATTAGGGGGCGATAAGCTTTCTTTTTATACCAACTCCATTCTCCGTTGTATAACACGTGTTCTCCCTTTATCCCATTTTTAAAAAGAAATACTCCGTCTGTTGAATGGGTCGATGGTTGTATTTTTTCCATATCAAAAGTCTGAAATGATTCTGCCTTCAGTTGTTTAAATAATTGGTCGTACATGAAAAAAGTAGAACCTATTTCCTTTGCTGATTTCCTTTTTGGGGCATACAATAAACCGGCATGTTGAGCATGATGATGAAAAATAATTGCACAAGAAATCTCATTCAAGTCATTATAAACTATCCCTAATGAAAAGTCATTTGATTGCAACATTTTGTAGGTAGGAATGAAGTCTAAGTGATGAGAAAAGCCTTTTTCTATTGTGAAAAGATTGTATAAATTAACAATTTGTTTCACTATATCTATCGATGGCTTATTTATTACCTGAAAGAAGAGTTTGTATCCGTTAGCTTTTTTGAGATTACGTTTCCAGTTATTATTATATTTAATTTGCTCTTGCAAATTTATCCAGTTAGAAAGTGGAACAGAGAAAGTGCCTAATGGTCGCATAAAACCAGCTCTTCGTATACCAATTTCATAATTCGAATCGTATTTTAAAATGCAGTTGACCTCTATGATATCAAAGCCAAAGCCTGTAATAGAGTTGTAAAAACCTTGTATACATGAATAATTGTATTGCGATGATTTTATGCAAAGGTCTTCTATAAGAAGCATTTTTAATCCAAATGCTTTTTTTACATGAGCAAAGCAAGCCATTTGAGGATTAGAGATGTCATCAACAAGAAATATAATTTTCCCGTTAACTTCAAAATTGCAAAAAGCCAACCAGCCTTCGGATTGATGAAATGTAACGATTTTGAATTCAGAAATAATTTGTAAAAAAAGTTTTTTGTCAATCAGATCCATTTCACTTTTTAAATTTCAGTAGTAAAGAAAATAATAAGGAATTGTTTTTAGAAATATTAAAATAAGGTGTGAGTTCTGCTCCAAATTCTTGATTTGCCTTTGCTACACCTTCAATCATGCTTCCTTCAAAATCAAATATCTGTGTTTTGTTTGTTAAAAAAAGGATTGCTTCCCAAACCATTAATATCGATGCGCCACTTGATTTATATTTAGGATCAATAGCCGATACTAAATAGTAAGCAGAATTTATATCCCAAACGACAAACATTGCTGAATGTATATTTTCATCGTTATCTTTAATGGAAATGATTGCTCCTTGATTTCTGTTTATTGCACTTTCTGCCATATTTTTGAAAAACTCTGCTTTATAATAAACTTTCTTTCCTTTTGAAGATAAGGAATTTGAATGAAATTTATAAAATTCATCAATACTCATATTAAAGTCTACGTGAGTTTTCTTTTTTGCTTTTAAAATATGTCGTTGTTTAAAAATGTGAAATTCTGAAAAGATTTTATTCGTGTCCGCAATTCCATTAATTCTGTAAGTGTAATAAGTTGTTTGTTTGAATCCCCTCCAGTAGAAAGGTTGCCAGTTAGTAAACGAATAATGAAAATTTTGATTAAAGTAGTGAAAGTGTAAACTTTCGAGTTGTTGAATTAGATTATTCAATATCTCTTTCTCGACTGAGTAGTTTTGTTTCTTTAGATTTGAAATTTCTTTATAATTTAACCAAACACCATTGAATTGGGATAATTGAGGTTCTATAATGCATTTAAATCCAAATTTTTTAATTATCAAAAAAGGAAGTGCACCCATAATAATTTCTCCTTTTTCAAAAAGGAGTACATCCCAATTTTTCTTAACACACACAGCTTCCATCCACCATGCTTGCATAAAAATAGGTATATCATCACAACGATCTTCACATAATTTTCTGTATTTATCTTTAGTGGTCTGAATTGATTGCATTTTTCTAAACTTATACAGATTTATAATATTGTTAGGTTGTATTACACAAAAGTAATGAAATTTACCACAATACAGCATGAATATGTTGTTAAAATTATGAACTATTGAAAAGAAATTAACTGAGAATGTAATAATGAATGGCAGTTTTTTAAAGTGAAATTTTTTTATTCAGAAAGAAATCTGTAATTTTGAACCTTCAATATAAAGTTAAGATAAATATGGCTAAAGAAGTAGCAACGAATACCGGTGCAATGTATAATGCACTTACGAATGGAAGTAAAATTGTTGGTAAGATTTTTGCAGACAGTGATTTTCGTATTGATGGAGATGTTGAAGGAACGATCACTTGTAACGGAAAAGTAGTTATTGGTCAAAAAGGGTTTCTTAAAGGCTCCATATCCTGTGTAAATGCTGAAATAATAGGAACTGTAGAAGGTGATATTGTTGTTACCGAAACTTTATCGTTGCGAAGTACAGCAGTTATTAACGGGGAAGTCAAAACCAAGATATTGATGGTAGAACCAAATGCTGTTTTCAATGGCACCTGCTCAATGAAAGAAACAGTAAATACAACAGCAAACGATTAAGATAAGAAAAGATATAAAATCATTACAACTCATGATCAGAGTATATAAATACAACGTTGAAGTACATCATACTTCAACGTTTTTGTTTAAACCCCATTAATAACTATCGTATGGAAAACATTCAATATAAATCCGTTGTAGTCGAAGAAAAGCATAATAAATTCATTCGGACAGTTCAGACTTTATCAACAGATAATTTGCCTGCGGGTGATGTACTTGTCCGGGTTCATTACTCTTCCCTGAATTATAAGGATGCCCTTTCATCATCAGGAAATAAAGGTGTAACTAAGAAATATCCGCATACTCCGGGAATTGATGCCGCAGGAATAGTTGAACAGTCGGATAATGACAGTTTTCGAGCCGGAGATGAGGTAATCGTAACAGGATTCGATCTGGGGATGAATACAGCCGGTGGTTTTGGACAATATATCCGTGTACCTGCTGAATGGGTGGTAAAATTACCAACAGGTTTAACATTGAAAGAATCAATGATCATCGGAACAGCCGGTTTTACGGCAGGCATTTCAGTTCGTCGTTTGAGTGATATGATTAAACCGGATGATGGAAAAATAATTGTATCGGGAGCTACAGGCGGGGTTGGGTCAGTAGCATTGACCATTCTGTCTAAACTTGGTTACCGGACTGTTGCATTAACTGGAAAAGAATCGGAAGTTGATTTTTTGAAATATCTCGGTGCGACTGAAATAATATCCAGATCAACATTTACGGCAATTGATAAACGACCGTTGCTTTCATCCCAATACTCAGGTGCGATTGATACTGTAGGAGGAACAGTTTTAGAGACTATATTAAAAACAATAAAACCGTTGGGTGCAGTCACTACCTGTGGCAGTGTTTCTTCGACTCAATTGAATACTACCATGTTTCCTTTTATTCTTCGCGGAATCACTTTAATAGGTGTGTCAGCTCAAAATTATCCCACAAATTTACGAATCAGCTTATGGAATAAATTAGCTGATGCATGGAAACCTGATAATTTAGATGAATTAGTCACTGAAATAAAACTTGAAGAAGTACAAACTCATATTGATTTGATGTTGAACGGAAAATTAAAAGGCAGGACAATTGTCAATTTGATTGACTGAATTTTTAAGTCATAAATTAAAATAACGATCGGAATCAAAATTAGATAATTGATTTACAATAGATAAATAGAGAATAGCTGAATCAGAATTGGATATTTATTCAAATGTATTCTAATATAAAACAGATAAAAACTCTAATGTTCAAATCTTTTTGAGTAAAACTCTTTTATTAATGGAAAAAAAAGCGCACTTTTGCACTTTATTTGCGGTAGTATTTCACCCTCATTTTATAACCCTTCTTTGAATGGCATTAGCAAACGAGAATTATTTAAAAACTCCCGAAATCTATTGTTTTGACGAAATAGAGAAGCGCGTTAACGCTTTCAAGATATTACATCCCAACGAAAAAATCATCCGTTTAGGAGTAGGCGACGTAAGCCGTCCATTGCCGAATGAAGTTGTACTGGCTTTGCACAAAGCAGTAGACGAAATGAGTAAGGTAGAATCTTTCAGGGGATATAGCCCACCCCAGGGTTATGAATTCCTGATTGAAAAAATATTAAAAGACTATCGATCAATAGGAGTCTTTCTTGAAAAAGACAGTATTTTTGTTAATGATGGTGCTAAATCGGATATCGGGAATATCGGTCATGTTTTAGGACGTGATAATATCATTGCTATTTCCGATCCGGTATATCCTGTTTATGAAAATGCAACTATTATGAGTGGCAGGGCAGGGGTATTGAATGATGATCAGAAATGGAGTAATGTAGTCTATCTGCGTTGTACTGAAGAAACGGGTTTTGTACCTGAATTACCAACCGAAAAAGTGGACGTGATTTATTTATGCAATCCGAATAACCCGACCGGTACGGTTATGACAAAAACCGAGTTAAAAGGTTGGGTAGATTATGCTATTGAACACCAGAGTATTATTATTTATGATGCTGCTTATCAGGCATATGTAAATGAACCTGATGTACCGCACAGCATTTACGAAATTAAAGGAGCCAAGAAGGTTGCTATTGAAATACGCAGCTACTCAAAAACAGCCGGTTTCACGGGCCTGCGTTGCGGATACTCCGTTTTCCCGCAGGAATTACTGGTATATACTAAATTTGGTGAAAGTGTACCACTCATCAAACTCTGGAGCCGGCGTAACACTAATTATACAAATGGGGTGTCCTATATCGTTCAACGGGGTGCTGAAGCAATTTATACCAGAAAAG
>Ga0302288_1001168_pt1 | contig 17548 bp, 19 predicted proteins | sample III_Fen_N1_1_FD_194549 | JGI IMG/M metagenome (GOLD analysis project Ga0302288, IMG submission 194549) | Peat permafrost microbial communities from Stordalen Mire near Abisko, Sweden - III_Fen_N1_1 | ecosystem: Environmental > Terrestrial > Soil > Wetlands > Permafrost | place: Sweden: Abisko...
AGTATTGCCTATTACGCTGCGCCTCGCAAAAATGCTCCTAAAAGCTTAGATGAAGTTGACCCTGAACTACTTAAAACATTCGAGAAATTGGGTATTCCGCTTCACGAACGAATGGCTTTGTCGGGTATTGCGGTGGATGCGGTTATGGACAGTGTTTCGGTAAAAACTACTTTTAAAGAAAGTCTATCCGAACTGGGAATCATTTTCTGTTCGTTCAGCGAGGCTGTTGAACATCATCCTAACTTGGTTCAAAAATACATGAGTTCGGTAGTTCCCTACACCGACAATTTCTTTGCAACACTAAATTGCGCCGTTTTTTCCGACGGTTCATTTGTTTATATTCCTAAGGGCGTTCGTTGCCCCATGGAACTCTCTACCTATTTCCGCATCAACGCCATGAATACCGGTCAGTTTGAGCGGACGTTGATTGTAGCTGACGAAGATAGTTACGTTTCGTATCTTGAAGGTTGTACAGCACCTATGCGCGATGAAAATCAACTTCATGCTGCTATTGTGGAAATTGTGGCGATGAAAAATGCTGAAGTAAAATACTCCACCGTACAGAATTGGTATCCCGGCGACAAAAATGGTGTGGGTGGTATATATAACTTTGTAACAAAACGTGGAATTTGTAAAGGCGACAGTTCTAAAATTTCGTGGACTCAGGTGGAAACCGGTTCAGCCATAACCTGGAAATATCCAAGCTGTATTTTGCTAGGTGACAATTCGTCGGCTGAGTTTTACTCGGTGGCTGTAACGAATCACCACCAACAAGCCGACACCGGAACAAAAATGCTTCATATTGGAAAAAATACCAGCAGTCATATCCTTTCAAAAGGAATTTCGGCAGGGGTAAGCCAAAACAGCTATCGTGGCCTTGTAAAAATAAATCCGGCTGCCGAAAATGCGCGTAACTTTTCGCAATGCGATAGTTTGTTGCTTGGCGACAAATGCGGTGCACACACATTTCCATACATGGAAGTGAATAACGACACCGCCATTGTGGAACACGAAGCAACCACTTCGAAAATCAACGAAGACCAAATATTTTACTGTAATCAGCGTGGCATTTCAACAGAAGATGCCGTGGGCTTGATTGTAAATGGCTATGCCAAAGAAGTTCTCAATAAATTGCCTATGGAATTTGCCGTAGAAGCACAAAAGCTACTGCAAATAACTTTGGAAGGTTCGGTTGGCTAACAGCCCCCTAACCCCCTAAAGGGGGAATAAATGAGCGCAGATTATATATTTTTGAATTAATTAAGACTTCTCACCCTCTATGCAAATTGGGGAAGTCCCCCCTTTAGGGGGTTAGGGGGCAGTTAAATATGCTAGAAATTAAAAACTTACATGCCAATATTAATGGCAAGGAAATATTAAAAGGGCTGAACCTTACGGTCAATGCTGGTGAAATACATGCTATCATGGGACCAAATGGTGCAGGAAAGTCAACTTTGGCTTCAGTTTTGACAGGAAATCCTGCTTTCACAGTTACCGAAGGTGATGTGTCTTTCAATGGCAAAAACCTGTTGGAATTGTCCCCTGAAAATCGTTCGCGCGAGGGAATTTTCCTTAGCTTCCAATATCCGGTGGAAATTCCAGGTGTAAGCATGGTGAATTTTATGCGTACTGCCGTAAACGAACATCGAAAATACAAAGGATTGGAACCAATGTCGGCTACCGATTTCCTGCGTCTGCAACGCGAGAAGAAGGAATTGGTAGAAATGGATAACAAACTTGCCAATCGCTCCGTAAACGAAGGGTTTTCGGGTGGTGAAAAGAAACGCAACGAGATTTTCCAAATGGCCATGCTAAACCCATTGTTATCTATCCTCGACGAAACTGATTCTGGTTTGGATATTGATGCATTGCGCATTGTAGCTAATGGTGTAAATAAATTGAAAACGCCTGAAAATGCCAGCATCGTTATTACTCACTATCAACGCCTGTTGGACTATATTGTGCCTGATTTTGTACATGTTTTGTATGATGGGCGCATTGTAAAGTCGGGAGGTAAAGAGTTAGCATTAGAACTCGAAGAACGCGGCTACGACTGGATTAAGCAAGAGGTTGATGGAAAATAATCTGCCCCCTAACCCCCTAAAGGGGGAAATAAAAAAAATCTTCCCGAAGTTAACTCAACAAAGTTTAAAACAGAAACTCAAATAAAAAAATGAATGATAATATAGATGATACTAGCTCTAATACCCCCCTTTCAGGGGGTTGGGGGGCTTCTTCTTATATCGACTTATATAAAGCCCACCACGAAAACATTAAGAAACATTCGGCTCAGGTGATGAACGACTTGCGCGACGATGCTTTTGCATTGTTCGAAAAGTTGGGATTCCCTACGGTGGCTCTCGAAAACTATAAATATACCGATCTGAAGCAATCACTTGCTATCGATTACGGATTGAACCTCAACCGGATTCCGATTCCGGTGAATCCATACGATGTTTTCAAATGTGATGTGCCGGGCATTCATTCATACCTTTATTTTGTGGTAAACGATGGATTTTATCCGGTCAACGACCCGCGAAATTCAAAACTTCCCGACGGTGTTATCATTGGCAGCGTGAAAGAAGTAGCGGCAACTCATCCGGAATTGTTCCAAGACTATTTCGGAAAACTTAGCTCAACAAAACAGGATGGTTTAGTAGCGTTCAATGGTACTTTCGCTCAGGATGGATTCTTCATGTACATTCCTAAAAACGTAACACTTGATAAACCGGTTCAACTGGTTAATATCATGCGTGCTGATGTTGATTTTATGGCGGTAAGTCATAATCTCATCATTTTGGAAGAAGGAGCTAAAGCACAATTACTGGTTTGTGACCACACGGTGGACGAAGTTCGCTTCTTGTCGAATCGAGTAACGGAAGTTTTCGTTGGCGAAAATGCCACTTACGAGCATTATAAACTGGAAAATACGCATACTAAAACCACCAATCTTTCTACTTTATTGATTGACCAACGCACTTCATCGAATGTGTTGGTCAATGTGATTACGCTCCACAATGGTTTGACACGCAACATGATAGAGATTGATTTAGACGGTGAAGGCTGCGAAACATCGCTTTGCGGAATGGTGATTGGCGATAAAAACCAACAAGTGGATAACTTCACTTCTATCATTCACAATAAACCAAATTGCAACAGCCGGGAACTGTTTAAATACGTTCTTGATGATATGTCGAAAGGTGCATTTACAGGAAAGTTATATGTTGCCAAAGATGCTCAAAAAACTTCTGCATTCCAGACTAACCGCAATATATTACTCAATAAAACGGCCAAAATGCGCACCAAACCACAGTTGGAAATTTATGCCGACGATGTGAAATGTTCGCACGGTGCAACCATTGGCTCGCTTGATGAAACCGCCAAATTCTATATGCAGGCTCGTGGTATTTCGGAAGCAGAAGCCCGTTTATTGCTTATGTTTGCATTCACCAACGATGTGATTGAAAATATACGTATTCCCGCCTTGCAGGACAGAATCAAAATGCTGGTTGAAAAACGACTTCGCGGAGAATTGTCGAAATGCGAAGGCTGCGTGATTTGTCAGTAAAAAATATATCTCCAGCTGTTTAAACAGATTAATGCAGAAATCAACATCTGGGAAAATCTGTGAAATCTGCAGGAAAATTTCACAAACCAATGTTACTCACAAAACAAGAATTACAGCACAAACTTACAAAATCGCTTACAGGGATGCATTCTCATTTGAAAATGGCACCTGAACATCGCATTTCGGATTATTTGAATGAACAAAAACTGGTTGGAAATGCGCACAAAAGTGCTGTTATGGTTCTATTTTTTCACGATGATAATGTGCTGAAAATGATCGTTATCCGTAGGAGTGTATATGTCGGAATTCATTCTGGTCAAATAGCATTTCCCGGTGGACGGTATGAGGAAGAAGATGGAGATGTGAGAACCACCGCCCTACGTGAAATTGAAGAAGAAATAGGAATTACCAAAGATAAAATTGAAATAATTGGCAGATTATCCGATATTTACGTACCTCCAAGCAATTTTCTGATTAGTGTTTTTGTTGGTTATATTGATAAAAAGCCGATATATAAAATCGATGAACGGGAGGTGAATGAAGTGATTGAAATTCCTTTCGCCGATTTTTTCAAACCGGAAGTTATCAAACAGAAGGATTTTTATGTAAACTCAATTAAAACTGCTTCCAAAGCTCCATATTACGATGTTTCAAATGCTGAAATCTGGGGTGCAAGTGCTATGGTAATCAGCGAATTGCTGGATATATTGAAATCTTAATTTCATTTTCAAATTTTCAAATCATCTCATTTTCAAATCATAAATCATGACTGAAAAAATCCGTCTCAATAAATTTATCAGCGATAGCGGAACCTGCTCCCGTCGCGAAGCCGACAAGTATATCGAGCAAGGTCATGTGTTTGTAAATGGACGTAGAGCTGAAGTTGGTACGCAGGTTTCAAAACACGATAAAGTGACGTTGAATGGCAACCTCATTGAACCTAAAGAAGGGACTGATTTTGTATTTATAGCTTTCAACAAACCCGTTGGAATTATTAGTACTACCGAAATTGGCGTAAAAGATTCCATTATTGATTACATTGGTTACCACGAGCGTATTTTCCCCATTGGTAGGCTTGATAAAGAGTCGCAAGGTTTGATATTTCTTACCAACAACGGCGACATTGTCAATAAGATATTACGTGCAGGAAACAAGCATGAAAAAGAGTATCTGGTTACGGTTGATAAACCTATAACCGATGAATTTATCCAAAAAATGGGTGCCGGCGTTCCTATTCTGGGCGAAATGACCAAGAAATGTAAAGTGGTCAAAGAATCCGTTTTTTCTTTCCGTATTGTGCTTATTCAGGGATTGAACCGTCAAATTCGCCGCATGTGCGAGTATTTCGAATACGATGTGGTGAAATTGGAACGTATCCGCATTATGAATATCAGTTTGAAAGGTATTCCATTGGGCGAATGGCGACAACTTGAACCGAATGAGATGGAGCAGATTATGGCTGATATCGCAAATTCGACATCCGCCCCCAAACCCCTTAAAGGGGGCTTAAAGCCTCAGGTTCAAAAAGCATCAAGTCCGAAATCAGGAATCCGAAATCCGAAACCTCAAACTTCAAATTCTAAACCATCGAAGGCAGATCGTTCAGCCAATCCAAATCCAAAATCGCGAGATTTAAGAACAAATTCAAGCAGTTCGAGTGGAAAAAAAGGAGGAGTAACCAAAAATGTAAAACCATCTTCGTCGAGTTATGGAAGTAGAGGAAACGGAAAATCCGGAAAGAGATAGATGTTGAATGTATTGTTAATGTGGGCTTGATATCAAGACCTTTGAATATCAATGATTTAAAAGTCCTTTGGGCTTGATTTATCGGAGTTTGCTTATCTCGAACTCACGTTATTTAAAGCTATAATTATCATTTTTTTACTCTCCCTGATTTAGAATTGCCAATATAAGAATAACAGCCAAACTGACACTATAACCCATAAAGTTTCCAAAGCCGGTTGGCTTTCGAATGTAAAATTGATTGTTTTGCAAATTTGTAATTGAACTAGGGCTAGTTGGAGTTTGAAGAATTTCTGAAACCCAAAACGAATTCTCAAAATAACGTGTAGAAGTCAAGTCTTCGTGCGTAGTAATAGCTAATATATTCGTAAAAAATATTGGAGAAATTGATTCTCCAAATGAATGCTTTTCCCATTTTCCATTTTCCCCTTTGACAAATGAACCTAAGTTTGCGGTAGAATCGTTGGGTTCAATTGTTATAAATTGGTCTAAAAATGAGTTAGTTGAAAAGGTATAATAAGATTGAGGAGCAACGTATTTAGCAATTTGTTCCTCCTGAAATGGATATTCTGCTGCTTCTTCATTTATAATTACACTTGATTTTGCCCAATCAATAAATATTGGCTGTTGTAACTTATTGAATACTGTAATTTTCATTCGAAAATTTTCTCCTGAAAATGAGTATTTAAGTTTGATTGTATCATTCTCACAAAAAAAATCTTTATTTTCATTGCTTTGTAAATAACTACTAATTGAGACATATTGATATTTTGAACAACTACTTAAAATAAGAATACACATAGCACCAATAAGCAAATAGTTTTTGTTCAATTTCCATGAATTTCTCATATTCGATTTTTTATTGATTTTTATAAATTCGGGGTTCTAAACCATCTCCTGAATTTACTTTTTGATAGATTGAAATTACGCTTACAAAGTTATGTAAAATTGCCGATTCTACTAATAACAAACCCTTTCATTTCCGAGATTGGAAATAAAAGGGTTTGTTATTATGCGAAACTGCTCCAGTTACTTTTTTATGCTATCTGTTTGGACAATTTCTTTTACAATAATTACCTTATCGACATGTACTTCTTTGCCCTCTTCACAACAGTGCCTGTGATGTTCTTCCATCATCCCGCAATGTTCGCGTTCGCAAAGTTTATGTCCACGATTGAAATGCTCCGAACCCAACCCGAACCAAAGGCCACAAAATGTAATGGTTGTAGTGGCTAACCCAACTAAAAATCTTGATTTTCTATGCATTGTGTTTATTTTTAAAGGATTAATTACTTGGTTTTTTCTTCTTTTTTTGATTGGCAGCATTCTTTTTCTTCTGACATAGAACCACAACAACAATGTATATGGCGATGATAGCCATTGTCAAAGCATCCGCCACCCATTTTTGTTTTGAACTCTTCGTACTCTTCATTGCTCATTTTGCGAATCCGGTCGGCCATGTAGAACAAACGTTCGTGTCCACGACCATGAAAACCTCTGTGTCCACAGCAACCGTACCTTCTGCCACAGCAATGAAATGCTCCGACAACGGCGCAGAAAATGAAAATTCCGATTAGGAGATGTGGCATGAAAAAAGCCAACGCTCCTACAATTGCACCGCATATTACGGCATGTAAAATTGATCTTGTCATGTTGTTTTTATTTAAAATTTCGTTTAAAATTTATCTTATACTTTGTATGACGAACAACTATTATTTTTACTTTAAACTTCATTTGTTTTTTTGGAATAAGTATATTATAGCACAATAGGAACAACAGAAATTAAGCTTTCTATTGTTCCTATTGTGGTTCTAAGCAATAATTTTTCAAAGAGTTGGATGTTTACAGCACCTTTGTTTCCATTGATTTTTGAACTGTTGACGCTCGTCATCGTTCATCTCCATAAACTTAGCTTTAAATGGCGCATGATTCGCAAAATGCCGATGTGCTTCACGGTGGTGCTGACGGAATTTGCATCCGCCAAACAAAATGCGACTCAACACCAATAATCCCATTGCCTGCCAATAAGTTATTGACGAAAGCGGTGAGATTGCCGGCATTATCCAGTTCCACAGAAGCATAACTATTGCACTAACTCCGAATATCCCGAGAATTACTAAGGGGAACATAATGCAAAACCTCATGAAATAAAACTTTCGTTTTGTTGTTTCCATATCTTATATTTTTAATTTTCTTATTATTAACTATAAACTACATACTGTTGACTAGCTGTTTAGTTCTTCATATAAATAATTCAGTTTGTTCCGTAAATGCTTAACAGCATAACCTTTCCTACTGATAATGGTTTTCAGATTTTCGCCTTTCTGGTCGGCAATTTGTTGCAAAGTCATGTCTTCCATCTCGTTGAGCAAGAACACTTCCCGTTGATTTTCGGGCAGTTCATCCAGAGCGGTTTGAAACTCTTTCCAGAACATTTCTTTGAAAAATGTCAGATCTGGATTGTTTGTGTCGTCGAGCAGTAAAATTTCTTTGAAGTTGAATTCCCCCTCATCGTTCTCGTAACTGAAATCCTCCAGAGCCAGATTCGACTTTTTTCGTGATTTATCTGTAATCTTATTCCGTGCAACTTCATAAAGCCAGGCACTTACGTTCTCTAAATCATCAATATCGCTTAAATTATTAAGTTGTACCCAAACATCTTGTAAAATATCCTCAGCATCTTCCGTCGATTTCACTTTTTCGCGCACAAAACTAAACAATTTCTGACGGAATTGTTTGATGGTTTTTGTGATAGAAAGTGCTTTTTTCTCACTCATAGATAGTTGAGCTACTGTCTCCATACTAATGAAGACGAATGAACATTGTTTTTACTTTAAATACTAAACGCTTTTTTATTCTTAACTGTTTTGCAAACAAAAAATCCCTTCAAAATCGATTGATTTTGAAGGGATTGAGAGTACCCGAAGCGGGACTTGAACCCGCACAGCCGTGAAGCCAAAGGATTTTAAGTCCTTCGTGTCTACCATTCCACCATCCGGGCAGGAATGACTCCTTGTAGCTTAAAAAAGCTGAGCGAAAAACGGGACTCGAACCCGCGACCCCGACCTTGGCAAGGTCGTGCTCTACCAACTGAGCTATTTTCGCAATTTTTAAGTATCGCTTTTCTCTCAAAGCGGCTGCAAAGATAGGTTATTTATTTTAATCTCCGAAATTTTTCCGTTGAAAAAATAACCGTAATGGCGTTTTATTCCAACAAAAAAGCGAGAAATGAATCACTCATTCCCGCTTTTTCATTATTTCTGATTCAGTTATGCCAATGCGACGAATAATTCGCCTTCAACTTCACTGAATGTTACTTTGCCTTCGCGAGCCAACCAGCCAAATGCCAAATTAAGATCTTTTTCAGTGAGTTTTGTAGCTTTCTTAACTGCTTTTACATTTAATTCGCCACCTTCTAATGCTGCCCATACCAGACCTGCATTGTTGCCAATTTTTTCTAATAACATAATAGTTTGGTTTTGTAAGTTGTTATTCCTAAACAATATCGGCGTAAAAGTATAAAAAAATATGTTGTAAAACATTTATTTTGCATGAAATATCTGTTTCAAAACAAAAAAACACCTTATTGAGCATACATTTCATCAATCAACGTTTTATATTTTTGCATAACAACAGCTCGGCGAATTTTCAGCGTATTTGTCAACTCACCAGTTTCTACACCAAAACTTTTGCTGATTAATGTAAAACGTTTAATCATTTCATAACTTGCCATGCCTTTTTGTTGAATTCCTATTCTTTCTTCTATCAACTTATAAATTGATGTATTATTTAGTAATTCGTCTATGTTTTCGTAAGCAATCTTGTTCTTTTTGGCATAAGTTTCCAGCGCATTAATATCAGGGCAAATGATGGCTGTCACATAATTGCGTTCATCGCCAATAGCTGCAACCTGCTCAATATAAGTATCTAGGGCTAGTCGGGTTTCTATTTCTTGTGGAGCAATGTATTTGCCATTCGAGGTTTTAAAAAGATCTTTTATACGCTCTGTCAAAACAATTTTGTCATCTTTTATATAACCTGCATCACCGGTTTTAAACCAACCATCATCGGTAAAAGAGGCTTTATTAGCTTCCGGGTTGTTATAGTAGCCTGGGAAAATAGTTTTTCCTTTGAGTAGAATTTCATTTTCATCACCAATTTTTACAGATACATCAGGCATTATATTGCCAACAGTTCCAATCTCATAACCTACATATTCATAACAGCAAACTGTAGCCGTACTTTCCGTAAGTCCGTAACCATACATGATAGGAATCCCGATGCTTCTAAAAAATAAAGCAATATCATCAGATAGTTTTGCTCCGGCAGTTGGGAGTATATTTGCATTTTCAATTCCCAATGTTTGTTTCACTTTTGAAAAAATGAGCTTATCAGCAATGTCATATTTTAATTTCAAAAGTAAACTTGCTCTTTTCCCAATTCGAAGCGTATCAACATTGTATAATTTTCCGATAGCAATTGCCCACGTAACGACCCCTTGCATAAAGGGTGAGAATTTTGCTAGATTTTCGTTTACTCCCGCATATACTTTTTCCCAAAAACGTGGTACAGCACACATAAGTGTTGGACGTACCTCTTTAATTGTTTGCTGAATTTCGGTGGGAAATTGATTAATATAAATTATTACCCCTTTGAAAAGACAGAAATAACACCATGTCCGCTCGAAGACATGTGACAGTGGCAGAAATGCAATGGATGTGTCTTTGTCGGTAACACTTTTCAGGCGTAAGTTATGGATGCGCAGAGCCTCTTTAAAGCATGAATGTGGCATCATTACTCCTTTTGGGTTTCCGGTAGTTCCGGATGTATATAAAATGCAGGATAAGTCTTTTCCGACTGCTTCATTCTGTCGTTGTTGCACTTCGAAGTGCTTGGTTGATTTTTCTCCGATTTTAATTAAGTCGGAGTAATACATACTGTGTTCTGTATCAGCAAATACGACTGCTTTATCGAATGCAATTATTTTTTTTATAAATTTCGAGCTTTCCAGTACTTCCATTGCAATGTTATACTGGTTTTGGTCACCCACAAAAATAATTTCAATTTCAGCATCATTCACAATAAATTCGACCTGTGAAACCGAAGAAGTAGCGTACATGGGCACCATAACAGCACGATTGGCAAACAACGCAAAATCTACTATTAAATTTTGAGCTTTGTTTTGAGAAAATTGACCTACCCGTTGTTGTTCTGTTACACCTAATTCAACAAAAGCTTTTGCAATAACTGAAACCTGACTGGCCATGTCTTTCCATGATAGCTTGACCCATTCATCACCAGCTCTGTCACGATAACATAAAGCGGTTCTTTCTCCATATTTCTTTGCATTAGAAAATACTAATTGAGCAAAATGAAGTTTTTCCATGATTCTTTATTTTTGTGGTTTTTAATAGCGTTTTCGAAACAAAGGTACAAAAAAACATGATAAAATTGCACAATTCGCACTGAAACGTGCAATAGGTGATATTTGAGGTGTTTTTCTATTTAGAAAACAACTGATTCTGTCGTTTGTTCCGAGTCTGTAGAAATATTTTCATTCAAAATTTCCTGCTCCGATTTAAGATTGTTTAGTAAATCCGGCTGGGACTGGATAATCTGAAGTGCAAGTTGGGATGCATTTTGCTGAGATTCTTTTTTGCTTGTACCAGCAGCTTCGCAAATATCTTTTCCGTTTATGGTTAAACGGCTCAGAAAGACATGTTTGTTTAATTTATTTAATATTTCATCGATTAGAATAAACTCAGACTCCAATCGGTTTTTCTGACACCACTCAATTAGCTTTGATTTGAAATTTACCTCATTTTCAGCCACCTCATCCAAATTGACAAACGTACGAATCAGTCGCTTTTCAACAAATGTCTTACATTTTTTATACCCGCAATCAAGGTAAATGGCACCCATCAAGGCTTCTAATGCATTGCCATAAATATTATTGTTGGTGTGAGTGTTTACATATTTGGTGACTTTCACCAGCTTATCAAGACCAATTTCCACGGCAAGTTGATTCAGCGAATCTCGCTTTACAATTTTGGATCGGGTATTGGTGAGAAAACCTTCTTGCTGATTTTCGTAACGACGATAGAGGATGTCAGTAACTACCGAATTGAGTACTGCATCGCCCAAAAATTCCAAACGTTCGTTGCTTAGATGATTCCCGTTTTCGGTAAGTATGGAAACAGATTTGTGTCGAACGGCCAGTTGGTAGTACTCAATTTTATTGGGGTAAAATCCTAACACCTTGTGGAATAATAAATAAGGCTCTTTTCGAGTTTTCGATAAGAGCCTTATTTTTCGGAGGATATTCTTTATCACAAACTTATTTTGAGTATTTTTTTACAATTACACTCGCATTATGTCCGCCAAACCCGAAGGTGTTAGACAATGCCGCATTTACAGTTCGTTTTTGTGCCTTATTGAAGGTGAAATTCAGGTTGTAATCAATATCTTCGTCTTCGTCACCTTCTGTAAAATTGATGGTTGGAGGAACAATATCATTTACAACTGACAACACGGTGAAAATAGCTTCCATAGCACCGGCAGCACCAAGCAAGTGACCGGTCATAGATTTTGTCGAGCTGATATTGAGATTGTATGCATGGTCACCAAACACTTCCTTAATGGCTTTCGATTCGGAGATGTCTCCAACCGGTGTAGATGTTCCGTGAACATTAATATAATCAATTTCTTCAGGACTCATTCCAGCATCTTTCAACGCTCTACTCATTACTAGTTTCGCACCTAATCCTTCCGGATGGGTTGCTGTCAGGTGATATGCGTCTGCCGACATTCCGCCACCTACCACTTCGCAAAGAATATTCGCACCACGCGCAATGGCATGATCCAAGTCTTCGAGAATAAGACAGCCGGAACCTTCGCCCATTACAAAGCCATCACGACTTTTGCTGAATGGACGTGAAGCAGCAGTTGGCTCATCATTACGTGTTGATAAAGCCGTGAGGGCATTAAATCCTCCAACTCCACCAGGCGTAATGGTTGCTTCTGCACCACCCACAACAAACATGTTTGCTTTGCCTAAACGGATATAATTGAATGCATCAATAATAGCGTTAGTTGACGAAGCACAAGCCGAAGTGGTAGAGAAATTTGGTCCGCGGAAACCGTACATTATTGAAATTTGTCCCGCAGCAATATCCGAAATCATCTTAGGGATGAAAAACGGATTAAACTTTGGTCCTTGTTCCTCGTGCGAATAGTAATATCCGATTTCTTGTTCAAAAGTTTGAATACCACCAATTCCGGCTGCGAAAATTACCCCTATTTCGTCTTTATCTACTGTTTCTAAATCTACCCCGCAGTTTTCGATAGCTTCTTTAGCGGCAGCAATTGCATACTGGGCATACATGTCCAATTTGCGGGCTTCTTTGCGATCAAAATAGATTGACGGATCAAAACCTTTTACCTCGCAAGCAAACTGCGTTTTAAACTTTGAAGCATCGAAGTGTGTAATAGGCCCGGCACCACTTTTACCTGCAAGTACGTTTGCCCATGTTTCAGAAACGGACAAACCCAGAGGAGAGACTGCACCTAAACCTGTTACCACAACTCTTTTCAATTCCATAATAAATCAGGAATAAAATTATTTTTGTAAAGCTTCGATATGAGCGATTGCGTCGCCTACTGTACCAATTTTTTCAGCTTGTTCGTCTGGAATAGAAATACCGAATTCTTTCTCGAATTCCATGATCAATTCTACTGTATCCAATGAATCAGCTCCTAGATCATTTGTGAAACTAGCAGTTGATACTACATCTGCTTCTTCTACTCCTAATTTGTCTACGATAATTGCTTTTACTTTAGCTTCTACTTCTGACATAATTTTTTGTTTTTAAATTTATAAATTGAAATTGTTTTATAATTTTGCGGTGCAAAGGAAACAAAATTTATCGACATAACCTCGTTTTTGTTGATAAATTTTGTTATTTTTGCACAAATTCATATCAACTGTGCAAATTTAAATATTCTTCAATGCCTTTAAAAATAGCTCTTTTCGCCTCCGGATCAGGCTCAAATGCCGAAAACATTATAACCCATTTTGCGAATGATGAAAAATTCGCTTTTCCGGTCATTATTTCCAATAAACAGGATGCTTTTATTCATAACCGGGCAAAATCTCTCGGAGTTCCGTCATTTACTTTTTCACGCGAAGATTTTTTGAAGGGAGAGCCTGTTCTTGATTTTCTGAAAAAATACGAAATTGATTGCATCGTGTTGGCCGGATTTCTGCTAAAAGTCCCCGAAGTGTTGATTAATGCCTTCCCGAACAAAATCATCAATATTCATCCTGCTTTGCTCCCAAAATGTGGTGGAAAAGGCATGTACGGACATTATGTACACGAAGCCGTAGCTGCGTCCGGCGATACGGAATCGGGTATTACCATTCATTATGTAAATGCTCACTACGACGAAGGTAATATCATTTTTCAGGCAAAATGCCCCGTTCTGCCAACCGATACTCCCGACACGATTGCCGAAAAAGTACATGCGTTGGAATATGAGCATTTTCCGAGAGTAATTGGGGAGATTTGGGGGTAATATTTAATGACTTAACTCAACTAAAACTCAAATTACTTAAAGTAACAGAATGAACAGTTTCTCTGTTGTTACTTTTCGTATGCCAAATATCCAATTGGTGAAATTGGTTTTTGATCTTTTTCGGTTTGGCTTGCCATTTCTGTCAGTGCCTGGTAAATATCGCTGAATTGTATGTTTGTTTCGAGCATAAACGTTTCTAACTTTTGGTTGAGTTCGGCATAACCAAGTGCAAATTGGCGCAAGATTACAAAAGCTCTGATAATTTGAATATTTACTTGAATGGCTGTACTGCTTTTTAATACGCTTGCCAGCATAGCCACACCTTGTTCGGTAAATGCAAAAGGTAAATACTTGCGATGTTCACCTCGTCCTGAATTCTTTAAGGACGCAATTTGCGACCTTAAAGAATCGTATTCTTTGTTGGTTAACTCAAACATAAAATCGGATGGAAATCGTTCAATATTCCTACGAACAGCTTCTTTCAGACGCTTTGTTTCAGTTGCGTACATATCGGCTAGGTCGAAGTCCAACATAACACGTTGCCCCCGTATTTCGTAAATTTTATCTTGTATTATTTGTAATTCCATACTTTTTTATTTTTCGTATGCCAAATACCCAATTGGTGGAATTGGTTTTTGATCTTTTTCGGTTTGGCTTGCCATTTCTGTCAGCGCCTGATATACGTCGCTAAATTGCATATTGGTTTCGAGCATAAACGTTTCCAACTTCTGGTTAAGTTCTGCGTAACCAAGTGCGTATTCTTGACAAGTCAAGCGGCAAAGCCGAGCGGGCGAAGTGCAATAAATGCACGTACTATCTGAATGTTTATTTCAATGGCTCTTTCGCTACGTAACACACTTGCTAACATTGTCACACCATGTTCCGTAAATGCAAAAGGTAATTTTCTTGTACCGCCCCAACTTGATATCACAGATTGTGACATCAAGTTATCAAACTCTTTATTTGAAAGTTGAAACATAAAATCATTCGGAAATCGTTTAATGTTGCGTTTCACTGCTTGGTTCAACACTCTTGTTTCCACTTCATAGAGTTCAGCAAGATCAAAATCGAGCATTACACGCTGACCTCTTATTTCGTAAATTTTATTTTGAATAATTTGCAACTCCATCAAACAGCAACATTAACAATTGCTTGCAAATTTACAAAAAGAGTTTGAGTAAGCATTCAAAAGTGTAAAAATTTTATTAAATTGTCTGGTTAATGGGCAAATTAGCTGTATGAGATTCGCTTCACTTTTTTTCGTATCTTTGCACCCGCTAAAAAGTTGAGCTTTACTCGGTTCAACAAATCAACGACTCAACAACTAAACACATAAAAATATGGCTCTTCAATGTGGTATCGTGGGTTTACCCAATGTTGGTAAATCAACGCTATTCAACTGTCTTTCAAATGCTAAAGCGCAAGCTGCAAACTTTCCGTTTTGTACTATCGAACCTAATGTTGGCGTAATTACCGTTCCGGATGAACGATTAAATAAACTGGCTGAACTGGTTCATCCTAAACAAATTGTCCCTACAACTGTGGAAATTGTAGATATTGCAGGATTGGTAAAAGGTGCCAGTAAGGGCGAAGGTTTGGGAAACAAGTTTTTGGCTAATATCCGGGAAACTGATGCCATTCTCCATGTGTTACGTTGCTTTGATAACGAAAATATTGTTCATGTGGACGGAAGCATTAATCCGGTGCGTGACAAAGAAATTATTGACACCGAATTACAGTTGAAAGATCTTGAAACAGTTGAAAGCCGTATTAACAAGGTTCAAAAACAAGCTGCAGCCGGAGATAAACAATCCAAAACGATATACGATATTTATGTACAATATAAAGAAACATTGTTGCAAGGTAAATCGGCACGTACAGTAAAACTTGATCCGTTGGACAAAAAACTAGTAAAAGACTTATATCTGCTAACCGATAAACCGGTAATGTATGTTTGTAATGTAGATGAAGCTTCGGCAAAAACCGGAAATGCATATGTGGAAGCATTACGTGAGTCGGTAAAAGAGGAAAATGCCGAGATATTGATTGTTGCCGCCGCCACCGAAGCCGATATCGCCGAACTGGAAACCTACGAAGAACGCCAAATGTTTCTGGAAGAAGTTGGTTTATCTGAATCGGGTGTTTCGCGTCTAATCAGAGCAGCTTATCATCTGTTAGATTTACAGACTTATTTCACAGCCGGTGTACAGGAGGTTCGTGCATGGACATTTGGACGTGGTTGGAAAGCTCCACAATGTGCCGGTGTAATTCATACAGATTTCGAAAAAGGGTTTATTCGTGCCGAAGTAATTAAATATGAAGATTTTACTACCCTTGGCTCTGAAGCAGCATGTAAAGAAGCAGGAAAAATGAACGTGGAAGGAAAAGAATACGTGGTGACTGACGGTGATATTATGCATTTTCGCTTCAATGTTTAATAATGACAAAACAAAAAGGTCTAATGTTTCGATGAACATTAGACCTTTTTGTATATGATTTTACACCTAGAATTTATAAGAAAAACCTACACCAAGAATTTCTTTAAACTGAACTTTTGCTTTTCCATCAACAGGATCTTTCGTATCGAAGTCATATAAAAGATTCGTGTTTAAACTTACGCCAATAAATTTATTTACTTTCAGGAAAATAATATTCTCCCAGCTTACATCCACATTTTGAGGATCTTTCAGGTAATTGGTGAATAAATCAAGTTTAGACTTGATCGTTATATTTTTCATCAATTCACCCTTAAAATCATTTTTATTAAAGACAAAACGCATATATCCTCCAAATTCCATACGCAAATTATTGCCAGGATTAACCCCAAAAGCCCCATGATTTGATAAAGCCGTATCATTTACAATGGTTAATCGTCCCGTAAAAGGAGCAACAAAAACGCTGAAATAATTGCTTTGCTTGTAGTTCATTCCAATGGCACCAATCAGATAAGCTGGTGCAAGAAGATTTGATATTTTTTGGTTAGTTGCATAGTTATAACCCGGTGCAAACTGGGTTTTGAAGTTCAACAATGTGGCATAATAAAAGTTTGAAAATGCTTTTTGCCCATATTTTGAATTGAATTCGAAACGGTCATCGCTTTTTCTCATTCCTAAATTTCCTTGATTAATAAGTCCGTAGCCCATATCCAAAGAATTATCCCAGGCAGAACATGAATCTTTGTAATTTGCAAAAAGGCTGACCAACCCGTTGAATGCATACGAATTGTCTCCACCTGAAGACCAATGAACTAAAGCAGTTTGAGAAAAATTCAAGTTGGTATTTCCACCTGTTCTCCAACCTTTAAGAGTGTCAGTTTCTAACGTTTTCAATTTAGTTTCACCATCTGTGATTTGTGCATTTGCAACAAAGAAAAAACAGTTTGATAAAACGAGTAACAATGTAAATTTTGTTTTCATAATGTCAAGTTAATTAATTGTTTGTAGATTATATTGATTCTATATTGACAAACTGATTACTATCCAAACATTTCCACATCATCCTTCGTAATGGTACTTCCACCCAGAATAATAAGCCGTTCCACTACATTGCGCAATTCGCGGATATTCCCTGTCCATGGGCGAGATTGAAGGAATTCGACAGCGGATTCTTCAAAGGTTTTAGGCTGAATTCCCTGTTCACCACAAATAAGTTCGCAGAAATGCT
>Ga0302288_1001169_pt1 | contig 17546 bp, 13 predicted proteins | sample III_Fen_N1_1_FD_194549 | JGI IMG/M metagenome (GOLD analysis project Ga0302288, IMG submission 194549) | Peat permafrost microbial communities from Stordalen Mire near Abisko, Sweden - III_Fen_N1_1 | ecosystem: Environmental > Terrestrial > Soil > Wetlands > Permafrost | place: Sweden: Abisko...
GGGAGAATAAAGCGGTTAGAAAATGCAGCCTCATTAAAAGATAAAACTTATTGGAAAATACATGCAATTTATTAATTAAAATTTAAAACAGATTGTGTATTTTTGTAGATTATTATCTTAATACTATGGATTAAAAACAACTCAAACCTCGGATTTCCTTAAACAAAGCCTTTCTGAAAGTCAAGCCTAACCACCCTGAAATATAATTGTTTAAAAAGGACCTGATCATTACCTTTTTTCGTGCAAGAAGAGAAGACATAACTAAGACCGTACCTCAAGCTATATAAGTAAAGGGATTGGTAAAAAAATAGATATTGTTACAAATAAGGACTCATAACCTCAGACCTTAATCAAAAAAACTAAGAAAATGAATTCAAAATTGATTTTATATTGCTTATGTTTACTTTTAATTGTCTCTTGTGAATACCATGCTTCAATGACAGGGAAAATTATTGATAAAGAAACTGGAAGGCCAATAGCAAATGCAACAGTCAATTTGCTGGATGGTAGTGATATAATTCAAACTAAAGCTGATGGATATTTTGAAGTATATACTCGTCCCAGAGGCCATACCAATCCAAAAGTTGTTGTTACAAAAAGAGGTTATAAACCTTTTCAAATAGAAATCAGTAACTCAAGTGATAAAACATTATATTCTGTAAAATCTGAAACTAAATGGGTTAATTTTGATGAACCATTGTATCTTAATCCTAAAGATACAATTTCATTTACAAACGGAACTTTTATTGAAAAATGGAGTCAATATTTTACTGCTGGTGGTGACACTTTATTGATTTACCTCTCTAAAGACGATGAAAAAGTTGAAATAAATAAAATAAAAAATCAAATAATCAAAAACATAGAATCTGGCAAATATTAGAGATGATATTGTTCTGCAGTGAATACTCAACTGGCATTTGGAAATCTTCATGATGCTTTCGTAAGCTATTGTATGTTTTTGCATATCAGAATATTGGTAAATCTGGACATTTAACCTACATGTTACTTCTTTTAACAAGTTTTTTTGCTTGTTTCTATTAGTTCCTGAACTCTGATTGATGTAGCGAGTAAGTTTATTACAATTTGTCTCTATAATTATTTTATTTTTATGGAACTTATATCAAAAGATATATTGGAAATCAAATCTTTTTGGGAAAATAAACGTCTCAAATACAATGTTGGACTTATTGTTGCCGCCCTGATAGCATTTATAGCCTATGTTATTCTTGGTTCCTATTTGATTGCACCTTATGATCATGAATTTGAGATAACTCTATTCACAACCCTCTTTCATGGCATTCATTTCATATTTGTATTAGGCATTGCAAATTTATTCTACAATTTGGGATACTACGTCGATAAACATTATAATAAAGGAAATAGTGAAATCTTTAGAAAACGATTATTCAATTTAGGATTCTGGTTTTCAGTTGGTCTGCCATTTCTAGTTCCAATATTAGTTGTTATTAATTATTTGCTACGTTTTAAATAATCAAAAGTAGCTTTTACGTTCAATTTATGAAAAAAAACATTATCCCTTTAATTAGTTTTGCATTACTCATTTTTCTGTTTTCTGGTTGTGACAAAGCAACAGATGTTAATCAAAACAATGTTGGAAGCCTGGATTTCAGTATTGATTCCATCTATAATGTCACTCAAAATTCTGTTACCATCAAAGCGATCTTAACTACTGAGGGAATTGATAAAATCATAGCAGGATTACATGTAGAATATCACAAGGAGAATGACGTTGCCGGAGTAATGGAACAGTCATTTGATCAAAAAGCAGGTACTGTGGTGATGACTATTACCAACCTGGAACCCAATACGGTATATTATATAACACCATGGACTGATATAATTCAAGGTTCCAGTAATTATTGGGAATATCAAAACTATTTAAAGGCTCCCACTAAAGAAGTTTCATTTATGACTCATGGAGAGTTGCCAAAAACAGGAACTGTGAATGATATTGATGGGAATGTGTATCATTACATAACTATCGGAAATCAGACATGGATGGTAGAAAATTTAAAAACGAAACACTTACGATCCGGAATCCAAATTAATAATCTGAAAGATAGTATTTCCTGGGCCAAAAATGATTCGGGATATTGCTACTATAACAATGATACAACCAACTACAACAGATATGGTTGTATATATGGCAGAAGTGTTGCAAACTCATATATTGCCCCGGGAGGCTGGCATGTGCCTACTACGAAAGATTGGTTTGTTCTGGAAAATTATCTGATTGCTAATGGATATAATTATGATAAATCGACACACGATAATAATATTGCAAAATCCTTGGCTTCGCAGACGAATGACTGGAAATCTGTGTATTATAACAAAGGTTGTATCACATCTGATCTTACTCTTAATAACTCAACGGGCTTTACCGCACTTCCGGGTGGTAATCGTAAAAACTCAGGAATGTATTCAGATGTAGGATTTGCTTGTTATTTCTGGAGCTTGAGCCAAAATACTAAGCTTGTTGATGGTTTGATTTTATTATCAGTCTCGAGCAGTACTAATGATGTTGAATCCTTTGATACTGATGGAATGTATATTCGGTGCATACGGGATAATAATTAATATTAAATATTGAAAAAACACTTTTAAAAAATAATATGGACAACTTCATTGAAAAATCCCGTACAATTGACAAAAATTACAACTGCATTTTAGTCCAAGTATAGGAGACGAAAGTAACTTTAGTTCGAGTTTGAGCGAAGCATAACCTGGACTGGAAACAAAATAGGTTTTTTTAACTTCAATTGAACCCTGTTACAAACAGCACTGGTTTTGAGCACAAGTTGTGCTTCGCTCAAACGCTGTCCACTAACTGCAATTTTACAAACTTGGAAAAGACTTGATATCCAATCAATACAAAATAATATAAAACAGAATGAACCAAGACATAGAAAAACTAATCAGAATGCGGACATCAATACGAACTTACTCGGATATTGATATTAAGCCGGAAACAAAGCAACTCATCATTGATTTTATGCATTCCAATTCAGTTGGATTATTTGGGAATAAAATTGATTTTTACTGGATTGATGGTAGTTCTAATGAATTCAAGGATGTAAAGTTAGGAACGTATGGTATCATTTCAGGAACTAAAAATTTTATTACCGGTAAAGTTATGAATTCAGAGAAAAACTTTGAAGATTTCGGGTATTGCATGGAAAAAATTGTTTTGTTTTGCACACAACTGAATATCGGAACCTGTTGGATGAGTGGTACATACAAAAGAACGGCATTTGCTACCGCCATAGGTTTACAGGACGACGAATTAATCCCGGCAGTGACCCCTGTTGGTTATTTTGGAATAAAAAAAACGATAATTGACAAGATGTTCAGAAGTGTTGCAGGTTCAGATAAACGTAAACCGTTTGACGAATTGTTTTATTCAGAAACCTTCTCACAGCAACTTAGTGAGAAAGAAAAGGTAACCTATGGACCTTTCCTTGAAATGGTACGTCTGGCACCCTCTGCTTCGAATAAACAGCCATGGAGAGTGGTTGTGAGCGGTAAAGTGCTGCATTTTTTCCTGAAACGTACACCGAATTATGCTAAAAACATATTGCATTCCGATTTGCAAAGGGTGGACATGGGAATTGCCATTTCGCATTTTGAACTGATACTGAATGAGAAAAATATACCGCACCGATGGATTGTCAGTAAACCTGACCTTGATTTGGATGAGATGACAGAATATACGGCAAGTTGTGAAATACTTTAACAGGAGCTTCTTAATCTTTTTAGAATAAAATTAATGATTATCCGTAAAGTGTCCTAATGAAAATAATGGATTTATTTCCTTGAAGTTTAGTTTTTTTTTGCAGATAATGCAAATCCGAAGGATTTAAATGTGAATAGCCATATATGAAATGTATGGACAAAATGAAAAGATCATGAACCTAGCCCCGAAAGGGGTTGAATAACAATAAATGAACCTTGAAAAATGATTGAAAGATCATGAAATTGAATATGAATAGTGATATTTGATTTTGCTATTCAACCACTTCGTGGTTGGTAATTTGCTACTATCATTTACCATGCATTTCATACATGGCTATTCATATTCAATTCCTTCGGAATTATTTTTTAAACCTTAAGAGACTTTGCGGATAATCATATTAAAATTTATCCTTTATCGTGCAAGAACGTTGTGGAATTGAAAGAAGGGATATTGAAAAAAATCATTTTGAGTATTCATGTAATTTCTATCGATCAGGTGGATTACTAAAAATTGTATGCCTCGTTTTTTGTATCCGTATTCACTTTTTGGTCAAAATAGTACCTGAATTAACGCCAATTTGTTACTTTTGCATTTGTATTCAGATTTTAAACTAAAATTCGGATAAATCATCCGCTTTACAGCATATCGGGCTGTATTATCTTGTTGGAAATTATCAATTCGCAAAATCAAAATTAATTATATGAAAAGAATTCTCTTATTACTTTCTATCATACTCTGCCTGACGGCTATCAATACCTCAGCTCAAAAGAAGGCATTTGCCATTGACGATTTGTATAAAATCCAATCTGTAGGTGCGCCTGTGGTTTCACCGGATGGGAAGCACATTGCCTATACAGTTTCAAAAGCTGTTTTGGCAAAAGGAAAATCGTTTACAGATATTTATGTTATGGATGCTGATGGAAAAAATAGTGTGCGAATTACTGATAACGGAAAAGGAAATGATAATCCCATATGGACGGCCGACAGCAAAAGTATCTATTACGTATCATCCGTTACGGAGACCCCACAGGTTTATCTGTATACAGTCGGTGATAAAAAATCAACTCAGATCACCAATTTTTCAATGGGTGCAGCTGACCCCGTACTTTCGCCCGACAATAAACTGATTGCTTTTTCAGCAGAGGTTTATCCGGAATGTGGTGCCGACAGCAAACGGAATGCGGAAACCGATTCAATGGCATCGAAGGGACCTGTTCAGGCCTATGTTGCCGATCATTTGTTGTTCCGTCACTGGACAGAATATGCGGCAGGAAAATGTTCGCACATACTCATTTTCAATACCGAAACAAAAAAATATACTGATGTAACTCCGGGTGAATTTGTTTCCCCTGTATTTATGCTAGGCGGTGGGGTCGGTTTTAATTTCTCGCCCGACAGCAAAGAACTATGTTATGTCTCCAATCATTCCGATCATCCTGAAGCATCCACGAATGCCGATCTTTTTCTTGTACCTGTTACGGGCGGTGAAGCCGTTAATATTACCAAAGACAACCTTGCCTGGGACGGATCACCCGTTTATTCTCCTGACGGGAAATATATTGCCTACCGCAAACAACTAATTCCGGGTTATGAATCGGATAAATTCAATATTGCTTTGTATAACAGGCAAAACCATGAGTCAACAATACTGACGGAAAAATTTGATAACTGGATTGATGATATTAAATGGAATGCTGATTCCAGATCAATTTATTTTACCGGTGAAGTGACAGGAAACCAACCTGTTTATATTATAGATATAACTACAAAAGCAATTAAGCCTGTTATCGGTGAGAAAGCGGTTTTCAGTTTTGATACCGACAAAAAAGGGTATTTGTATTTCACTTCCAATTCGGTTGGCAAACCAACTGAAATGTACCGGTTGAAATTGTCGGATAAAAAAGTTTCTCAACTAACGAGTCTCAATCTTGAACTTGAAAATGCGGTTGATATCCGTCCGGCTGATACTATGTGGGTGGCAGGAGCAGATGGGATAAAAGTAGAAGTTTTCATTGTCAAGCCTCACAATTTTGATCCCAACAAAAAATATCCGCTGATCATGAATGTTCATGGTGGTCCTCAAAGCCAGTGGATGAATTCATTCCGCGGTGACTGGCAGGTTTATCCGGGTGCCGGATATGTGCTGGCCTATCCCAATCCGCATGGCTCTACAGGTTACGGACAGGAATACACCCGTGAAATTTCGGGCGACTGGGGTGGAAAGCCATTCGAAGATCTGATGAAAGTGACTGATGCCCTATCGAAGCTTTCGTATATCGATTCAACCCGAATGGGTGCCATGGGATGGTCGTATGGCGGATATATGATGAATTGGTTCCAGGCCAAAACAACACGCTTCAAATGCCTGGCTTCGATGATGGGACTTTATGATTTACGCTCTATGTGGGGCGTCACTGAAGAACTCTGGTTTCCGAATTTCGATTTAAAAGGCCAACCATGGAACTCAGATTTATATAAGAAATTTTCACCTTCGGAATATGTAAAGAATTTTGCCACTCCGACTCTGATCATTACCGGGCAGCTTGATTTCCGTGTTTCCTACACTCAAAGTCTCCAGTATTTTTCAACTTTACAGACACTCGGAATTCCATCACGTCTGATTATTCTGAAAAATGACGGACACTGGCCTAGTAATGTAAAATCAATGCCGTTGTATTACGATGCCCATCTCGATTGGTTTCATAAATACCTTGGAGGTGATCCGGCACCCTATGATGTAGATAAAATGGTAAAAAATCAGGCTTTTAAAACCGAATAAAGGGAATTAAAGAAAAATGAAATGGCTAAGATCTGAAATTGATCTTGGCCATTTTTTTTGCAATTACTTCTATTTTGACATATTCCAGATTAGAACAGGATTATGACAGGATTTACCTGTGTTACGAATGAATATAAACCAGTAAAATCAGTATAGAATTATCTATCTTAAGAAAACACAATTGAAAAATATACAATTCGCCATTGAACTATTCAAATTTTGTAGCTGAAATACCTTTTGAATGAAAAGATTCTGTCAATGTAAATTTAATTTATAACATGTTTTTGTAAAATATTGATTTTATAATAATTTAATTATATTAGCTGTGTAATACATTCTATATAATAAATATCTGAATCTTTTAAATTAAGGTTTTCATTAATAGCTATTAATCAGCTAGTAATGCTAAAATTACAATGTAATTAGGCTAATGGTAAATGATTATTAAACTGAGTTATTATACTGTAGTATTACAATGCTATTACAAATAAGACCATAAATAAAACATTTTTTGTTTTTGATAGAAAATAATTCTAACCATTTATTCACTGAAGTATGAAAGTTACTAATTTTAAGTTTCTTTGTTTTAGCCTGTTTGTGATAGTCATGTTATCATTCAGTTCCTGCAAAAAACAAGATTTTTTAATTCTATCAGGTTCAGAAAATGAACCGGTTGAAAAAATTGTAAAAGATTATGGTTCGTCGAATGGTTTCAACATCGAATTTAAATACAAAGGTTCTGTTGACATCATGCTCGACCTGCAAAGCAATCCGACAGTTTATGATGCTGTCTGGCCGGCAAGTGGAATCTGGATCACAATGGGTGACATCCAGAAAAAGGTAAAATATCAACAATCTATTTCAACAAGCCCGGTAGTTTTTGGCATTCGGAAAAGCCTGGCACTAAAACTTGGATTTGTAGGGCGCCCTGTGAAAGTCTCTGATTTGCTTAAAGCAATAGAAGACAAGCAGCTAACATTTATGATGACATCAGCCTCCCAATCAAATTCAGGAGCCAGTGCCTACTTTGGGTTCTTATATGCCTTGCTTGGAAATCCTGAGTATATCAGCATACATGATTTGCACAAACCGGGATTGAAAGCTCAAATCAGGGCTATCCTTTCGGGGATTAACCGTTCTTCGGGAAGTTCGGGCTGGCTGAAAGATCTGTTCCTGGCAGGAAATTACGATGCCATGGTAAATTATGAATCAGTGATTATAGAAACAAACCAGGAGCTTAAAAAGCAGGGAAAAGAGCCACTCTATGTAATTTATCCAACTGATGGACTAGTCATTGCAGATTCTCAACTGGGATATGTAAATAATGGTAATGCGAAGAAGGAAGAGTTTTTCAAAAAGTTGCAAAAGTATCTGTTAAGTGACAATGTACAAAAACAATTGTTGGGTATGGGCAGAAGAACAGGATTCGCCGGTGAAATTAAAAATGCGCCCAGAGATATTTTTAATCCTGAGTGGGGTATCAATACAAAGCAAATACTTTCACCGATAAAATTACCTGCAACCGATGTGATATTTGAAGCTTTAAATCTTTATCAGACTGAATTCCGTAAACCTTCGTATACAGTGTTTTGCTTAGATTATTCAGGAAGTATGCAAGGTGTAAGGATAAATCAGGTTATTTCGGCAATGGAAATGCTTCTGGAGGAAGAAAGTGCAAAGAAATACCTTCTACAAAGTTCGTCCGAAGATATTATTGTTGTTATTCCCTTTAATAACCTCGATACATTGTGGAAAACTAATGGGATTAGTAAAGAAGAGTTAGGTGGATTACTTCAAAAAATAAAAAATCACCCTACAGGGGGTAGTACAGATATTTATTCGCCGGTCATTTTAGGACTATCGGAAATATCAAAAATTGATATGAACAAGTATAGTCCTGCTGTGATTCTCATGACAGATGGCGAATCGAATTGTGGGTTGAAATTTGATGATTTGAAGGATTATTGGTTAAAAAACAAAAAAGACATTCCGGTGTTTGCTATAAAGTTTGGAGATGCATCGGATAATCAACTCAATGAGATTGCCGATTTAACGAGGAGCAAAGTATTTGATGGAACGAAAGATTTGATTAGCACATTTAGAAAGGCAAAAGGATATAATTGATGGATATGAACAATAATAAATCAGGAATTTTAGCAGGAATCTTCGGTGCTGTTTTCCTGTTGGGATCATTCTTATTTTTTCACTTACAGCTTTTAGTTTCACTCATTTTGGGAGCAGCGGGCTATATTGGCTCTGCATTGATATTATCATCCTTTAAACAAGAAAAACAGTTAGAAATTAAGTTTAGCGATGTTACACCTCAAATGCTGGAATCTACGTTGAAAGATGGTCGTGATAAAATTAAAATACTCGAAGGGTATGCTTCTAAAATCAGTGAACCCGGTGTTGTGAAAAAGGTGGAACATATCATTGATATCATAAACAGAATCTTTGAGAATTTTAAAAAAGATCCGAAAGACATTAAGATTGCGAAACAGTTTTTATCGTACTACTTTGATTCCACACTAAAAATAGTAAACATGTACGTTGATTTATCAAACCAAAAAGTGCATACTCCCGAAATAGAGGTAACTCTTTCGAAAGCGGAAAACATGCTGAATTCAATCGCAATGGCTTATGAAAAACTGCTGTCCAAATTGTTGGAAGATGACATAATGAACCTTGATGTAGAAATAGAAACACTTGAAAAAACATTTAGAGCTGAAAACTTAAAATAACAATTAAACACATGAAAGGAAGATTAGTTGGCTTAGGAATTTTAATCATAGCTGCAGCAATTATTTTTGCTGTTTGGTTTCAGCACAATGCTAAACCTGAAATAAAGCTGAAAGGGATTGTGGGAAGTGAAAAAAGTGCATTTCTGGATAATGATAAAGTGAAGAAAATTCTTCACGATAAATATGGAATTACGCTTGAATACTCCCGTGGAGGATCAATTGAAATGGTGAGTGATTCCATCAAGCCTGACATCGATTTTTTATGGCCTTCGAGTCAGGTTGCATTAGAGATATTTAAATTAAAACATGCATCCCATTTAGTCAAATCGGAGCTGATATTTAATTCACCCATTGTGCTGTATAGTTGGGACATTGTGGTGAATGCCCTTGTAAAAAAAGGAATAGTAAAAAAAGAAAATTCAACTTTTTATGTGGTAGATATGCCAAAATTACTTCAATTGGAAAATGAAGGGAAGAAATGGTCTGAAATCGGGTTGCCCGAATTGTATGGAAAAGTAAGTATCAGTACTACCGATCCGACAAAATCAAATTCCGGAAATATGTATGCCGGCCTGATTGCAAATATTTTGTTTGGTGATGTGGTCAATTCGGATGAGGCATTGCAGAAAGTATTACCTACTATTAAAGAAACATTTGCCAAACAAGGATTTATGCAAAGTTCATCAGGTTTTTTATTTGAACAGTTTTTAAAAACGGGTGTAGGGCAGTACCCTATTATTGCCGGATATGAGAATCAGATTGTTGAATTCTCTTTGTTGCATAAAGATTTATGGCCTACAGTAAAAGGAAAGATTAAAATACTTTATCCGGTACCGACAGTATGGAGCGAACATCCATTATTGGCTCTTAAAAAACAATCAACCATACTTATCGAAGCACTGAAAGATCCTGAGATTCAAAAAATAGCCTGGGAGCAACACGGATTCAGGACGGGTTTGATGGGAGTACAAAATGATCCGAAAATTCTAGAAGTAAACGGAATACCAGAGAATATCACGAAAATTGTACCCATGCCAAAAGCTGAGGTAATGGAAAAGATAATTAACTCGATACAAAATAATAAATAAAAAATAAGAAAAATGGATTCTTCAACGGAAATACAAAGTTTAAGTCTGACATCAAAAGATGTAGTGGATGTTTCAAAGCTTACAACAGAACAATTGAGTAAAGTTGAAAGTATTAAATCACAGATAGATATAAGTGATTCTCAATCAATTTTGACCTATGGCGTTGGTGTGCAACGTGAGATATCAGCTTTCTCGGATAATATTTTGAATGAAGTCAGGACAAAAGACAGCGGTTATGTTGGCACTATTTTAACTGACCTTGTATTTAAAATAAAAGACCTGAATGTTGATGGATTGGGAAATAATAACTTTATGTCAAGAATCCCGTTTATAGGCGGTCTTTGGGATTCGGTGAAAAAGTTTATTTCAGGGTATGAAAAACTAAGTGTGCATATTGAGAAAATAGTTGATGAGTTGGATAATGCCCGAATGCAAATGCTCCGCGACATTACGCTTATGGATGCGATGTATGGTAAAAATCTGGATTACCTAAAAAACCTGGATCTTTACATAGCAGCCGGACAGGAAAAAATAAAAGAACTGGAAAATACAGTTTTAGTTGAGATTAAAGCGAAAGCTGACGAAAGCAAAGAGCCGGAAGATGTTCAGAAATACAACGATTTTGTTCAGTTTTTGAACAGGTTTGACAAGAAACTATACGATTTAAAACTAAGCAGAATGATTTCTATTCAGACTGCCCCTCAAATCAGGTTGATTCAAAACGGCGACCAGGCATTGGTTGAAAAGATTCAGAGTTCAATTCTGAACACCATTCCACTGTGGAAAAATCAAATTGTAATTGCTATAACCCTTTTCCGTCAAAAGAAATCGCTTGAACTTCAAAAGGAAGTGACTAAAACCACAAATGATTTGTTGGAAAAAAATTCTGAATTGCTCAAAGGCAGTACGATTGAAATAGCAAAAGAGTCTGAAAGAGGAATCGTGGAAATTGAAACGCTCAAAAAAGTAAACGACAATTTGATAGCAACAATTGAAGAAACGATTAAAATTCAGTCGGAAGGCAAAGCTAAGAGGCAACAGGCAGAAGTTGAACTACAAAAAATTGAAAGTGATTTAAAGACAAAACTATTATCTTTAAAAGCCTGATGATAAAGAAATATGATTCCAGCTATGAAATATCTTCCAATCATTATAACATTGATTGAAATGACCATTTCAGCAAAAATAGTATAAGATAATTAAAATATAGATTTAGTACATTGAACAATACATTGTGGATTGTTCATTTTGTATGGACTTTTAAAATCGGATAAAGGGAATTAAAGGAAAATGAAATGGCTAAGATCTGAAGTTGATCTTGGCCATTTTTTATTTCACTGAATCAAAAATTGAAACTTTATACTATGACTGGTTTTGATTCAATACATGTTTAATAAAAAAATGAGATATTAAGAAAAAAATAAATTCATTGATTATTAAAATAATGTCATTATATTTGGACAAAATTTAATAAAAGACAAAAGTCAATAAATAAGCTATGTAAAATATTGAAAACGAAATAATCAATAGTCTTTTTTTTACGAACAATAAACTATTCATTATTGGTAATGCGGATTTGTATAACATTCGGGGATATATGTTCAATCCTTTTACGAATTTAGAATCAAAATTCGGATTATTTTAATATAAATAGTTTGAAGAAGTAATTGTCTCATTTTAAATTCCTAATTATAGGTCTATCTATTTTTCTAGTATTAACTTTAAAAAATAAATCATGAAAAAATTATTCAGTATTATCTTTTTTTCCATTTTGACATTCAGCTTAGTTGCCCAGGAATTTGAAGTTCCTAAAAATTGTGTAATGACCAAAGTTGAAGACTATGCAAAGTATGAAGGTGATGTTCTAAAAGGAATTGACTGGTTGTTAAATACGCCGGTGCAAACAAAGCCTGAAAAACGTAAAGACGTAAATGGGTTTTTTATGACCTGGCTTACAGGAACACCAACCGTTTCTATTGAAATTAAATCAGAAATTGTAAGTTTTATGAAACCAAATAGTGAATTGCTAATGATTTTCATGTGTGGGTGGACAAAATATGCAATTGAAAGCAAGGATTCAAAAAATAAAATCATGGGGAATCAAAAAGGGATTGAAGCTGTCATTGATTTTTATCAAAAAAATAAAGAGTATCTAAAAAAAGATATAAACGTTGAGAAGTATATTAAAATGAAAGAGGATGGGAAACTGGAAGATTATATTTCTAAAAATTCATAATCAGTAACTTTTTTTCCAGTTAAATAAATATGGAACGAAAGATATGTATCCGATACTTGAAATGATACAACTAAATGGAAATGGACAAAACAATTGTAATCCATCAAAATTCAAACAATATGGATGTTTTATGCCATTTTAATACTGGCCAAAAGTTATTTGAGAAAAAATAATCTAATATGAAACAAAGAATTGCGAAATTAATTTCTGTAGCCGGCCATCCCCTGTTAACAATTCCTTTGTTCGTTGTGTTTGTAATGTTCTCATTTGAAAACATTGGAAAAGCAGTCTTTATTTCTTTTTTGATTATAGGTTGTATTTTCATTCCTCTTATTGTGCGATTATACCTGAAATCCAAAAACGGTTCATATACCAATTTTGATGTTTCGGACAGGAAACAACGCAAATCCGTTTTTGTGTTTATTCTCCCCATTTTGTGTATTGTAACTTTTGTCATCTATAAAACCGGTCAATCTACTAATATGTTCCTGAGTATGCTGATGGCAACAATACTTGTTTTTATTTTACAGTTAATAAACCATTATGTAAAGAGTTCATTGCATGTATCATTGAACATCTATCTTTCATTTTTGGTTATTACAATAAATTATAAGATAGGTATAATTCTTTTGATCCTAACAGGATTTATTGGTTGGTCGAGGATTGTTTCCGGCAGACATACATTGAAAGAAGTATTGTTTGGGGCGGCGATTGGACTTACAGTCAGTTTAATCATGATTCATGCAGAAGGTTATATCTGAGTATTTAATAATTACCAATATACTGAAATATAAGCTTTTGAAGATTTACAAATAGATTATTAAATATCTTTGATTACTTAACTGAGATGGATGTTGTCTTTTTTTGGCTGCCAGGAATATTGTTAAGGTAAATACAATACACTTTCCTTTTAGACTGGTTAATGTTTCCTGTTTTCAAAACAATAATAATTGAAGAAACATGATATAAAAAGAGTCATGTAGAGAACTATTTTTAATATGAAAAAATCAATCCAATGAAAATAATCAAGACTATCGGACTCATCCTCCTTATTGCAACAGGACAAATAACTTATGGACAGACCAACAAAGAGAAAGCACTTGAAATAGGAAATCAGGCTGTTAAGCTTGAGGATGATGGGGAATATGAAAAGGCTATCAAACTATTTGAAACCGCTCAAAGAATCGATCCGGATAAAGTAGATTACCCTTATGAAATTGCTTATTCCTATTTTCAACTTAAAGAATATGAAAAAGTTATTAGCATATTAGAAAATCTTACCGATCACAAAGATGTAGAGGATGTAGTTTATGAATTACTTGGAAACGCGTATGATAATCTTGGAAAAGCTGACAAAGCAATAGAAATTTATGAGTCAGGATTGAAAAGATACCCTAAATCAGGCAGATTATACCTGGAAATGGGAATAATGCAGATGGGTAAGAAAAATTATAACAAAGAACTTGCTTACTATGAAAAGGGAATTGAAGTCGCTCCAAAGTTTCCTTCAAATTATTACCGTGCAGCAAAAATATTTTGTAGTTCAACTGAAGAAGTGTGGGGAATGATTTATGGTGAAATCTTTATGAACCTGGAAAGAAACAGCGAAAGAACAGCTGAAATCAGCAAACTACTTTTTGATACGTATAAAAGTGAGATTAAATTTACCGGTGAAAATACAGTTTCAGTAAGTTTCAGTAAGATTTCAATACTTTCTGCCAATGATCTGAAAGAACCCGGCAAAATAAAACTGCCTTTTGGTGTTGGTATTTACGAACCGACAATCCTTATTTCTATGCTCTCAGAAAAATCGATTAACATCAATTCACTGGATACTATCAGAAGCAACTTCGTGAACAACTATTTTATGAAAGGATATAATAAAACTTATCCGAATATCTTATTCGCATATCAAAAACAAGTAAAAGATGCCGGACACTTTGAAGCGTACAATCATTGGATTTTAATGAAAGGTGACGAGGATGGTTTTGATAAATGGCTGTCAACAAACAAAGATAAATGGGACAATTTTACGAAGTGGTTTCGTGAAAACGGACTTAAAATAAACGACAACAACAAATTTTATAGAGCACAATATTAATTCTGATTTATGCTTAATCTTAAACGGTAATCGGGCCAACAGATTTTATCTCTGCATTTCAGCTTAACCTATTTGTATAAACCAAAACAAAAAAACAGAGGTGGTAATTAATGTAATAACTCAACCTACAAACACCTTTTAACCCCATTAGATATTGATTGTAATTGGCTTATTATCTCCCGCTATCATATAATTCAGGGATGACATTATTTAGTATTCAGTACAATGGCTTAAGTAATTCAAAGAATTTATTGAACTATTTTGATTTCCGACCCCCAAACCCCCAAAGGGGCATAGCCGTCAAGCTAAGGGTTTAAAGACTGAAAGTTTGACATATACTTGCTCAAGGTAAAGCCCTGAATGGGTGACGCCTTGGGTAAATGAATCGATTAAGGTTCTTGCCCTGAAATGGCAGCATATAAAACGGATAATAGTTGATATACAATATTTTATATTGCCCTTTCAGGGCGCAATTTGGATTTTTGCTGTCTCCACAAGGCTTTGTCCCTTCAGGACTTCACCTTGGGCTAGAATATATTGGGCTTTCATCCCGAAAACCAGTTATTTACAAAAACATTAGTTGCTTAGCTTGACGGCTATGCTTTTTTGGAGGCTGTGTAAAAATAAAATTAGTAGAATTTGTTACTAACAAATTGATAGTTGATGCTTTTTATTAAATAAGGTAATAAGGTTGGGGTTAATACTCATTGGTTTTCTCTTATGTAACTACTTTATAAATACCTGTATTTCTGTATTTTAAAAAGTTACTTTTATTGGGGCTTTTTGCGTTCATATTGAGGGACTATTAAGGTTTAATACCTGTAAATGAGGTTTTAAGAAATGAACCTTATTTTGTTTATCAACCTTAGTAGAAATATTAACAAAAATATATTAACCTTATTACCTTATTTCAACTGCATGCTTAAATTTAATAGTTTTATCATTTTTAATTATAGTTTTTACACAGCCTCTTTGGGGCAGGGGGTCATAAACATACATATTCAGACACTTACATTCCAGTTACATAAGAGAAAATTAAACACCTCAAAAACTATTCTTATTCGCTTATTTTTAAACTGATCAACTCTTATATCAGAGATAAATAGCGAGAAATAAATTTGCAAGAAGTCAGGACGTATGATATTGTAAAAGAATAAATTACAAATATTTAAGGATGTATTCTTACTATATCTTCTATCTTCATTTATACTAAACAATCTGATTATTCGTTTGTTTTCAGTTATTTATTAGATTGTTGGGCCATGCGCAAGATCATTCACATCGATATGGATGCTTTTTTTGCTTCTGTTGAACAGCGGGATAACCCTGATTACAAGGGCAAGCCATTGGCTGTTGGATATGCCGGAGCACGTGGTGTTGTTGCGGCTGCCAGTTATGAAGCAAGAAAGTATGGCGTCCATTCGGCTATGGCATCGACTACAGCTCTTCGGAAATGCCCGCAACTGATTTTCGTACTGCCCCGGTTTGATGTCTATAAGTCTGTGTCCCGTCAAATTATGGAGATCTTTCACGAGTATACCGATCTGGTAGAACCGCTGTCGTTGGATGAGGCTTTTCTGGATGTAACCGAAAATCACAAACAGATTGCTTCTGCCACCCAAATAGCACAGGAAATCAGGCAGAAAATAGCCGAAAGGGTAGGACTTACGGCTTCGGCAGGTGTCTCGTTCAATAAATTTCTGGCTAAGATAGCTTCCGATTATAAAAAGCCAAACGGACTCTTTGTGGTAAAACCTGAAATAGCAGAGCAATTTGTTGAATCACTATCCATAGAGCAGTTTTACGGTGTGGGTAAAGTGACGGCCGAACGGATGCATCAGTTGGGAATCAGGACAGGTGCCGATTTAAAACAATGGTCGGAACAGGGGCTGGTGTCGAATTTTGGAAAAGCAGGTTATATTTACTATCAAAACGCACGTGCCATTGATAAAAGGCCGGTGCAATCGCAACGGATCCGAAAATCAGTAAGCTCCGAAACAACTTTCGAAAAAAATCTCAATACCTATGAAAACTTACTCCTTGAACTTGAAAATATAACAAGAGACGTTATCAGGTATATCAGCAAAAATAATTACAAAGGACGTACGGTCAGTCTGAAAATCAAATATGCCGATTTCAGAATCATTAGTCGCAGTAAAACTTTCCCAACTTTTATCTCCGACTATGAAACATTATTTACCGCCGGATCGGAATTGTTGAAGCTGGTAGACCTGTCCACCAGCGTACGGTTGATAGGTATCGGAATCAGAAACAATGAGTTGGAGGAGGTCAGTCTGCCCTATGATACCCAGCTAAGCATCAGATTTAAAGAGGATAAATAAAAAACAAAAGTCGCCCTCCCACCTGGTCTTTATTGCAGAAAAACTGTGCAACAGAAACTTGACTTTCTTCAGGATTATCTTGATGTAAAGTGGGAGTGCGACTAAACGGTAAGTGAAAACGATAAAGTCGCCCTCCCACTTATTGTTCAACTGAAAACAATTCAAATACAGATGTGGGAGTGCGACTAAGGGGTAAGAGAAAACGGTAAAGTTGCCCTCCCACTTGGTCTTCCTTGTATAAAAATTATCCAACAGAAACTTGTCTTCATTGCAATAAAATCCTGATACCATAGTGGGAGTGCGACTAAAAACTCAGCGAATTGCACATAAAGTTACACTTCGACATACGATATTCTGGATTTATAATGAAAAGATGAGTTTTATGGAGCTTTTATCTTGTAATATTGAGTCCACTCCGATAAGTAGTTTAACATTTAAATAGTTTATAATTAGATATTTACTTGTGTATGTAAATTTTATTTTGTAATTTAGTAGCTCAATTAAA
>Ga0302288_1001171_pt1 | contig 17538 bp, 14 predicted proteins | sample III_Fen_N1_1_FD_194549 | JGI IMG/M metagenome (GOLD analysis project Ga0302288, IMG submission 194549) | Peat permafrost microbial communities from Stordalen Mire near Abisko, Sweden - III_Fen_N1_1 | ecosystem: Environmental > Terrestrial > Soil > Wetlands > Permafrost | place: Sweden: Abisko...
ATTATCTTTCGTTAGAGAAGTTGGAGTTGAAAAAAGCAGAGAAAATGAGTGCTAAAACAGTGGAACTTGAACCAAAAAATAGTACCTATTTGGATACTTATGCATGGATTTTATACCAACAGGGAAGTTATTCACTGGCAAAATTTTATATTGAACGGGCAATAGATAATTTGTCGAAAGAAGTTGAAAAAGGGGAGGTACTAGAGCATTATGGTGATATTCTGTGGATGTCGAATCAGGATGAAAAAGCATTGGAAATGTGGCAGAAATCTCTCGATGCCGGAAATAAAACCGATAAACTGAAATTGAAAATTGAAAACAAAGGATGGAAAAGATAGGAGAAATTCCGTATAACTAACTATCAATAAAGATAAAACATGAGAAATAAAATAATACTAGTTTCTGTCTTTGCCCTACTGATTTTGTCGGCTTGTAAAACAACAAAACCAGTTGTGAATAAGAATGTAAGAGCCATAAGTCAGTCGGTTTATGTAGTGAGGAATGTTTTAACCAACCAACCGGAATTCACTACGGCAAATGTTAGTAAAATGACGTTGGAACTGAATATGACCAATAGGAAAGTAAATGTTTCGGCAAGTTGTAAAATCAGAAAAGATTCAGCTATTTTTGCTTCCTTTCATGTGTTTGGTTTCGAGGTTTTCAAGGCCGAATTGATGCCTGATAGTATAAAATTGTTTGATAAAATGAATCGTCGCTATTTTGTGACCGATTATTCGTACTTTAGCAACCGTTTTGGGGTAGATGTAGATTTTTATAGTTTGCAATCATTGTTCGCAGCTCAGTTCTTTTGCATTGGTCAACGCGAAATCCATTCGGATAAATGCACGTTTGTGTCGTTACCCGATGGACAAAAAAGGTTGGATTACGAATCTGAAAACATGCTCCAAAGCACTCAATTATCGGCACTTGATATTATTGAGCAAGTTATCCTTAAAGCAAAAGCGGGTGATTATCAGTTACAAACTACTTATACTGATTATACAAAAGTAAACGGAATTAATTTTCCGCAAAAAATAGGAATGTTGGCTACAGGCGCTAATACAAAAGCCTCTTGTGATTTTTCAATACTTAAGGTAGAATTCAATACAAATTTGAAATTTCAGGGTACAAGTCCTGAACGATATACGCGCGGAGACATTGACCAAATTCTCAAAAAATAAATTCATATAAAAAATATATTGATGCATTTCCAAACTTCAAACCGAATCTTTGTTCTTGTTTTTTTTGCATTTGTTTGCGTTTTTACTCTTCAGGCTCAATCTGTTAAAGAGTTGGAACTTCAACGAAAGAAAACCCTGCAAAACCTCGAAAATACGAACAAATTACTGAATGAAACCAAAAAATCACAGCGCAGTTCGTTGACAAAACTCACGATTATCAGTAAAAATATCAATGAACGTAAGGTGTTGATTAAAAATATAAGTACTGAAATAGTAAAACTGGATGATCAGATGGGACAATTGAATAATGAGAAAACAATACTTGAAAACAAGTTAGTTATTCTAAAGCAAGATTATGCAAAATTGGTTCAGGAGGCACATATCAACCGCAGTTTATATACCAAAATCATGTTTGTACTTTCGGCGGAATCATTCGACCAATCGTTCCGTCGCTTACGTTATATACAAGAATACACCAATTACAGGAAGCGACAAGTGCATGAAATTGAAGGTGTGAAAATTCAGATACAACATAAAAACGACAGTCTTAATCTTAACAAAACAACAAAAGTAGTAGTTGTAAAGCAAAAACAAACCGAAACCCAGAAACTGACTAAAGACCAACAAAATGTAAAGGTATTGCTTACCGACCTTCAAAAAAAAGAAGGAAAGTTGAGGGCTGATTTGAAAATTCAGCAAAAGAAAGCCAACGATCTGAATAATAAAATTTCAGCAATTATTGCTGCACAAGTTCGTAAAGCCGAAGCTAAACGTGCGGCGGAGCAGAAGAAGCAAATTGAAACCCAACGTGCTGCCGAAGCTAAACGAGTAGCTGAAGCTAAACGTGCTGCTGAACAAGAGAAACAACTTGCTCTTGAGCGAGCTGCTGAAAAAAGAAAGTTGGCAGAAGAAAAGAATGCTAAGGCAAAAAGTCAAGCATCAAAGGCAGAAGTAAAAGCCGCGGTGAAAGCCGAAGCTGAAGCAAAAGCTGAGGTAAAAGCCGCTGCATCTGAGACTGCAAAAGCCACTGCCGAAGTAAAAGCTGCAAGCAATGCATCTGTTTCAACACTCACCAAAGAAGAAACACTTCTTTCTGGCAATTTTGAACGAAATCAAGGTAGGTTGCCATGGCCAACTTCCAATGGATTTATTAGCGGACATTATGGTGTCCAACCACACCCCGTGTTGAAACATGTGACAACAAATAACAAAGGTGTTTATATTCAAACGCCGTCGGGAAGTTCGGCACGTGCCGTTTTCGAAGGGGTAGTAACACAGCGTTTTTCTATTCCGGGAAGCAATAATGCCGTGATTGTTCAACATGGAAATTACCGGACTGTATATGCAAACCTTACACAGATTTTTGTGCGCGAAGGCGACCATGTGAGTGCTAAACAAGCTATCGGTAAAATTTATACCGACGACGAAAACGATAATAAAACCGAGCTTTATTTCCAAATATGGAACGGTAGAAACTTACAAAATCCGGAAAGTTGGATTGCGAGATAAATCCCCCGACCTCTATTCCCCCTATGAGTACTTTCTTCAAAAAGAGAAAGAAAAAGGAGAAAAGTTTTTGGGGACTTAAGACAACAAGCTTTAAAATGATAGCAAATTCTTCTGAAATATTATGAGCACTGAAACTAAAAGTCCCCCTGCGGGGGATTTAGGGGGCTTCCCGCAACTAGTTGACTATGGGGATAGCAACATCATTACCCTCGAAGGACTCGAACATGTTCGTCGTCGTCCAGGGATGTACATCGGCAAACTAGGTGATGGATCGCATGTTGACGATGGGATTTACGTATTACTCAAAGAAGTACTCGACAACTGTATAGATGAGTATCGTATGGGTGCCGGACGAAACATTGATGTGCGTGTAAACGATGGACATGTGGAAGTCCGAGATTATGGGCGTGGAATTCCGTTGGGAAAAATGATTGAAGCGGTTTCTATAATGAATACCGGCGGGAAATACGATTCCAAAGCATTTAAAAAATCTGTTGGACTTAATGGAGTTGGTACGAAGGCTGTGAATGCGCTTTCATCAACATTTGTGGTACAAAGTTTCCGTGAAGGTCAGAGTCGTAAAGCCGAATTTGAAAAAGGAAAATTGGTAACCGATTCTGATATTTTTGCAGATAATACAACAGATCGCGGAACACTGATTTATTTTGTACCGGATAATACTTTATTTGAAAATTATTTGTACAAAGATGAATATATTGAAACTATGTTACGCAATTATGCGTACCTCAATACAGGTTTGACAATAAATTTCAATGGCAAAAAGATACTATCAAAAAATGGGTTGACCGATTTGCTCAATGAAAATATGACTTCTGAGCCACTTTATCCGATTATTCATCTGAGAGGGGAAGATATTGAAATTGCTTTCACTCACAGCGACCAATACGGCGAAGAGTATTATTCATTTGTAAACGGACAGCACACCACACAGGGCGGAACACACCAAAGTGCTTTTCGTGAAGCGGTGGCTCGCACCATAAAAGAGTTTTATTCCAAAAACATGGAGTTGGCCGACATTCGTAACGGAATTATTGCTGCGGTGGCTATCAGTGTGGAAGAACCGATTTTTGAATCGCAAACCAAGACCAAACTTGGCTCGCGCGATATGGCAAAAGATGGTATTTCTGTCAATAAATTTATTTCCGATTTTCTGAAAAAAGAGCTTGATAACTATCTGCATCGGAATAGTGAGACAGCAAATATTATGCTTCAGAAAATTCAGGATTCTGAAAAAGAGCGTAAAGCCATTGCCGGTGTTACCAAACTGGCTCGCGAACGAGCTAAGAAGGTGAATCTTCACAACAAAAAGCTCCGTGACTGCCGTATTCATTATAACGATTCGAAAGGCGATACCGAAAACTCGTGCATTTTTATTACTGAAGGTGATTCGGCGAGCGGTTCTATTACCAAAAGTCGTGATGTGAATTCACAAGCAGTGTTTAGCCTCCGTGGTAAACCGCTGAACAGCTATGGTTTGACGAAGAAAATTGTGTACGAAAACGAAGAATTCAACTTGTTACAAGCTGCGTTGAATATAGAAGATGGCATTGAAGGACTGCGCTATAACAAAATAATTGTATCGACCGATGCCGATGTGGATGGAATGCATATTCGGTTATTGCTCATCACGTTTTTCCTGCAATTTTTCCCCGATTTGATTAAAAAAGGTCACGTATATATTTTACAAACACCACTTTTCCGAGTGCGTAACAAAAAGGAAACTTTCTATTGTTATTCCGAAGAAGAACGCTTGTCAGCAATGGCAAAAGTAGGTTCAAATCCCGAAATTACCCGATTCAAAGGACTTGGTGAAATTTCGCCCGACGAGTTCAAGCACTTTATAGGCAAAGATATGCGCCTCGATCAGGTAACACTAAAAAAAGAGGATGCCGTTCAGGATTTATTATCATTCTATATGGGTAAAAACACTTCAGAGCGTCAGAATTTTATTATTGATAATCTGGTGATTGAGGAAGAAGTGTAAGAATTTACGATTTAGTCATTTACTATTTACGATTGGGAGATATGCCGATGAACTACTACTCCGAAAATGACTCGAAAGACATCAATCCAGATGTTTATTTTATGAGGCAAGCACTCATGGAGGCTCATAAAGCCGGTGAGCGCAACGAAGTGCCTATCGGAGCAGTGATTGTTTGTCAGGGACGAATTATTGCCCGTGGTCACAACTTAACCGAAACATTGACCGATGTTACTGCTCATGCCGAAATGCAAGCCATTACAGCTGCTGCACAGTTTTTGGGTGGAAAATACCTGACCGATTGCACACTTTATGTCACCGTTGAACCATGTGTAATGTGTGCTGGTGCATTAGGGTGGTCGCAAATAAGCCGGATTGTGTATGGTGCACCCGACGAAAAACGTGGATTTTCACGCTTTGCACCTAATGCTCTTCACCCAAAAACCGAAATTGTTTCGGGAATATTGGAGGATGAATGCAGTAAATTGGTGAAAGAGTTTTTTAAACGAAAAAGGTTGCCCCCTAACCCCCTAAAGGGGGAATAAATACTTGGTTAATTGGATTATAAACATTCAAAAATTAATATATTATTTTTTCAATCCCCTTTAGGGAGTTAGGGACCTCAGTACTTCAAATTTATCACTACCAACTCCGACTGCGTACCAATTCTATATTGTGGTCCCCAAAGACCAAGACCGGAAGATACGTAATAATGCGTTTTTCCTTTTTTCAGATAGCCGTAGCCCAGTTCGTACATTCCTTTTACAATGAGGTTACCGGGGAAAAACTGCCCATTGTGCGTGTGCCCTGAAATCTGTAAATCGATACCATTATTTCCTGCTTCGTCTAAATGAAAAGGTTGATGGTCGAGCAGGATTTTCGGTTTGGTTTCATCCAATCCACGAACTATTTCCTTCAACTGTTTACGATTTAAATTGCTGCGGTCATCGCGTCCTACCACATAAAAACTATTGTCAACCAAACTAACTTCGTCAAGTAAAACAGTTATTCCTGCTTTTTTAAGATATTCGGCTGTAGCATTTGGGGTTTCTGCATAATGTTCGTGATTTCCGTTAATAGCATACACCCCAAAGGGAGCTTTAATTTGCCTGAGCTCCTCGTCCATATGTTGATTTTCGATTGGAATCATTGATCTATCGGACACATCACCGGCAAGTAAAACAATGTCAGGATGTTGGTCATTAATGAGTTTTACATAGCTTTGAAGCTTTTGTTTGTCAATGGTTACACCAAGGTGAATATCGCTGGCAGCAACAATCTTCAACGTTTTGTTTTGAGTGGGTTTGTCAACGCTCAGATTAAGAGTAACAACTGAAGGGTGATTAAATTTGTAATTTCCAACAATGAATGCTACTGTCATTACGGCGGAACTTGCAATTAAAGCCCACAAACGGAAAGTTGCCATGCCGATTGGCGCAAAATGAATAAAATAGTTAGCTACCCGAACAATATCAACTATCAGAAAACTCAGAAACAAGTATATAAAAACAATCATGTACGTAAAACCCACCAGACTTATTGCTTTCCCTATTGTATGAGGTAAATAACTTGCGAAAATCATGCTGGCAAACATTGCCACAAACATAAAAATCATGGTGACGAGATAAACAGGTCGTATAATAGAAACGGGTGGCAAGGTTTGCCATCCGCGGACTATCACATAACTGTTCATCGAAAGAAGAATTGCAAATGCGAGAATAAAAAATCCGATTTTCATATTTAAAATGTATATGTTGTAATTTTGAATAGAAACGCATAACAGTCGATAATGTTTTGTTTTTTCTTAATAAAAAAGAAGAAATAACTCTTTTAGCAAAATCATTTTTTGTATTTTTACCGCATAAACCAATTTTTACTTTCTATGAAAAAAGTATTTTTTTTCTTTAGCCTTATTTTGTTGATATCAACCAATTTACCAGCACAGAAAGTTGGTCTTGTGTTAAGCGGCGGTGGTGCCAAAGGTATAATACATATTGGAGTTATCAAAGCGTTGGAAGAAAATAATATTCCAATAGATTATATTGCCGGAACTTCGATGGGTGCTATTGTAGGGGGAATGTATGCCATGGGTATGACTCCCGACCAAATGATAGCTGTGATAAAGTCGGACGATTTTAAACACTGGTCAACTGGTGAAGTTGAATCGAACTACATGTATTATTATCGAAATGCAGATCCTAAACCAAAGTTTGTGGAACTGAATTTCAGAATAAATAGTTTTGATTCACTGGATATTAAGCCCAATTTTCTTCCAACCAATCTTATTTCACCCCGTCAGATGAATTATGCATTTGTTCCTCTTTGTGCACAGGCTAATGCGGTGGCCGGTGGCAATTTCGATAAACTTTTTGTTCCGTTTCGTTGTGTGGCCTCAGACATTTACAACAAACAGGCAGTGGTTTTTCGTTACGGAGAACTTGGCGATGCTATAAGGGCTTCTATGACTTTCCCTTTTATGTTTAAGCCCATTATGATTGATAATAAATTGCTTTTCGATGGAGGTATTTTCAATAATTTTCCGGTAGATGTGATGCGTGAAGACTTCAACCCCGATTTTATGATTGGAAGCGCAGTGGCTAATAATCCACGGAAGCCCGATCAGAGAGATATTGTGATGCAGATTGAAAATATGATTATGAATCGAACGGACTACACCGTGAAAAAAAATGAGGGGATTTTACTTCATTTCAAAACGAGCAATGTGAAACTTTTTGATTTTTCAAAAGTTGACGAGCTCGTTCAACTTGGTTATGATTCAGTTATGAAGCATATTGACGAAATAAAGGCTCGTGTAAAATGCAGGATAACTCCAGCCGAATTAGCCGAAAAACGACAACAATTCACAAATCGATTTCCTGAACTTAAATTTCAGAATGTGGTGGTAGTAGGCGTTGACAGTTTGCAGAAAAAATATGTGGAGCAGGTGTTTCACTACAAAAACGATGTTTTTAGTCTGAAAGATTTTAAAGAAGCTTATTTTAAATTGATTTCCGATGATAAAATTATGGAAGTTTTGCCACATGCAAATTTCAACTCTGCAACCGGAAATTTTGATTTAAAACTGAAAGTAAAAATACAGGATCATTTAAAAATTTCGCTTGGTGGAAATATCTCATCATCTACTTCTAATCAGGCTTATTTTGGACTTACGTATCAAAATCTGACTGAGTTTGGACAAACAGCTTACATCGATGCTCAGTTCGGGAAAATGTACAATGGATTGGGACTCGGTTCTCGCATCGAAATTCCGAGTCAACATAGCTGGTATGCAAAATTAGCCGTGGTACTTCATAAATTCGATTATTTTGAAGGAGATCAGCTTTTTTATGCCGATAATCGCACGGCTAATTTCACACAAACCGAAGCCTATGGTAAATTGTGTATTGGATTTCCGATAAAAATGAAGGGGCGATTGGAATTTGGAATGGGATATGGTGCTTTAACCGATTTTTATTTACAAAATAGCACTTTACCTACATCTATAAGTAAAGAAGATAGAAGTATTTTTTCACTTGGAAGTTTATACGGACGCATTGAAAGTTATACGCTGAATAATATAATGTATCCAACGGAGGGATATGGCTATTCGTCAGCTATTCAACTTATTGGTGGCGAAGAATCTTTCCGTTCGGCTAGTACGCCGGATACCAATGAGTCGGAAAAAATGGATATGTGGTTGCAGTTCAGGACAAAGTATGACAAATACTTTCCTATTGATAAGCATTTCACGCTTGGTGCTTATGGTGAGCTTGCATTGTCTTCACGTAAAATGTTACAAAATTATACTACCACCATGATTCAGGCATTATCGTTCCGACCAACACCGCATAGCAAAACGGTTTTTAATCCTGAGTTTAGTGCCAATCAGTTTGCTGCCGTAGGTTTAAAACCAATTTACAATTTCGATAAGCAACTTCATGCCCGTGGCGAAGTTTATTTATTTGTGCCTTATCAAAACATAAGTAGAGCCACCGATAATTCTGCTTACTATTCCGCACCGTTTTCTTCTACACGCTTTATGGCTGAAACTTCGTTGGTGTACAATTTTAAAATAGCTTCGGCCGGAATGTTTGTAAATTATTACAGTGCAGGAGCGAGCCAATGGAATTTTGGGATAAATATAGGATTCTTACTATTCAATAGTAAGTTTATTGAATAGAGTATTTCCTGATTGTTTTCAAAAAAACCATAAATACAGACTGTTTACAGCCAAAAAAAATCTTTTAATTGATTAAAATCCGTACTTTTGTAAGTGTTTTAAAAAATGGAACGCTTTTTGTTTTGAAATAAAAGACGCAAGTGCTCGTTATAAAAATATCATTTAATCAAACAAGTATATAATATGATGCTTTCAATTATTCTTCAGGCTACTCCGGTAGTTGATACAATTAGTTCGGCAGTTAATTCCATCCCTGTAGTTGCCAAACCGGCTGTGGTTTCGCTTTGGGATATTATCCAAAAAGGGGGTATAATCATGATTCCAATTGGAATTTTGTTTGCAACTGCCATTTATATTTTTATCGAAAGGTATATTTCTATCCGAAGCGCATCGGCCAGCGAGGGTAATTTTATGAATGATATTCAAACCATGATTGAGTCCGATAAGATTGACAAAGCATTAGCGTTATGCGCCAAAAACACATTGCCAATAGCCCGTATGGTCGAAAAAGGAATCAAACGAATTGGTCGCCCGATTAAGGAAATAGAGGAGTCAATAGAAATTGTAGGTAAGTTCGAGGTGTATGAATTGGAGAAAGGACTTCCGATTTTGGCGGTTATTGCCGGTATTGCACCTATGTTCGGATTTTTGGGAACTATTCTGGGGGTAATCAAAATCTTCTTTGATATTTCGCAAACCAGCGATGTAAGTATTGGTGCAGTTTCTGCCGGACTTTATGTGAAAATGGTTTCGAGTGCTTCGGGACTTCTTGTGGGTATTTTAGCTTATATTTTCTACAACTGGCTTAACATTAAAGTAGCAAAAGCTGTTAATAAAATGGAGCGTAATGCGATGAATTTCATCGATTTCTTACAAGAACCAAACAAATGAAATGAGTCTCACACGAAACGAGACTAAATACAACTAACGATTAATTATTATTGATCCATTATAAAATATGTATCAGAAAATATGACTTGTAACTTGTAACTATATCCTTGTAACCACTTATTATCAGATGAATTTACAGAAAAAAAATAAACCAACAGCAGAAGTTTTTACATCAGCAATGAATGACATTATGTTTTTCTTAATGTTGTTCTTCATCATAATTTCCACGCTGTTGAGTCCAAATGTTATCAAGCTGAACTTGCCCAGTGCCAAAAACACGCAATCCATTCATAAAAAGGAAATTCTGCTTTCGGTAAATAAAGAGTTGCAATATTTTGTCAACAACAAACAAGTTCCTTTCGAACAGTTAGAATCGGTACTGTTAAAAGAAACGGGCAAAGACAAAGAGGCATTTGTTGTTTTACGTTGCGATAACACGTTGGCCATTCAACAACTTGTAAATGTGTTGGAAATAGGCAACAAACTGAATGTGAAAATGATTCTTGCTACCAAAAAAGAATAGTTTTGCAGCATAAATAAAATCAAATTTAACCCCATAAAACCGATTTGTTCTTTTATGTTGATGAACATTGAGGATGAAAGTTTGAAGCTGGTAAAACAATGATTTCTATTAAAAAATCGAAAAGCCATTTTTTAGCAGCAATTGGGACTGTTCTTATACATTTATTGCTGCTCGGAGCACTTAGTATCGATTTCTCTGGAGAGCAATCTTCCAAGATGTCTGATGCAGAGTTAGATTACCTTGAACTTCAAATGGAAAACATTACACCCGAAGATGTTTCCCCCACGACTCAGGGACGAGATCCATTAACCGACCAAAAAGACAAATCCTCCGAAAGTATATCGAAAGAAAAAGGTGCGCTGAAAGTGCCTCAAATTGCGCCTGAACGAACGCTCGCCGAGCAGGAAGAGCAGGCTTTGGCAATTCCAGATACAATTACGCCTCCAAAACCGGTAGTTGTAGAGTTAGTGAAAAAAGACTCTGCTAAACAGGCAGCAAAAGATTCGGTGATGTTGGCGCAGATAAATAAATTCCCAAAAACAGCTACTAAATTTTCGACTAAGAATAAGTATTCAAAAGAGTATGCGAGCTACCAGTATTACCTAAAAAATTACAGGAACATTAGAAATTTCAAGAAAGTATATCCTTATGCGATTAAAACCCGTGTAATTATTGACCACCTAAATGCTCAACTTAGCACCATGACGAATGAAGCAGCAAAAAAGCAGTTGATCAAAGATACCGAAAAGCAATTGTTTAAAGAATATGAAGCTGCTGTGCGAATAATGACAGTTTCGCAAGGAAAGTTACTACTAAAGCTTATTGCCCGCGAAACCAATAAAACCGGCTACGAAATTATTAAAGACTATAAAGGCGGTTTCTCAGCCTCGTTTTGGTATGGTGTGGGTAAAATCTTTGGTACCGACCTGAAAACCGAATTCCACAAAGAACATGAAGACTCTGTTATCGAAAATATACTTGTAAAGTATAATAACGATGATTTGTATTGAGGCGAGTTTACTAAGTTCATTTATTGTCAAGTCTATTGAATTCGCCAATATGTCCGGTAAAGTTTAACGAAGTGTTACTTGGACTGATAACTGAAATAGTTCGATGTTTTTGGACGAAATAAGGGCGTGGTAAATTCAGATATAGAGTGTTTTATAAAGTGGATTAAAATTTATAAATGAATGAAAAATGGAAAATAAAAATGAAGGTCAGAATTTGAGATTTTTTGATATTGTTATTGTAATACTCTCTGTATATGTTTTGTTTGCCTTAATTATTGACAGTTTTTTTAAATTATCACCTGAGGTATCAAAACTACTGTATGTAATTGATGATCTTATTTGTGTTTTGTTCTTGTATGATTTTTTCTATAGGTTTTTTAAATCCCCTTCAAAGTTAAAATTTATGAAATGGGGCTGGATAGATTTAATTTCAAGTATTCCAACTTTTGAATATCTTCGTTATGGGAGGTTAATTCGTTTGATTAGATTGTTTAGAATTTTAAGAGCGTTTAGGTCTGTAAAATATCTGACTTCACATATTTTTAAAACTCGTACTAAAGGAACATTTTCAACAGTATCTCTGATTTCATTTTTGATGCTTATATTTGGTTCAATTTCAATACTTCAAGTCGAAACAGCCCCTGAAAGTAATATTAAAACAGCTTCAGATGCTATTTGGTGGGCATTTGTAACCATAACTACGGTTGGTTATGGCGATAAATTTCCAGTAACAAACGAAGGAAGAGTTATTGCTGCCTTTCTGATGATTACTGGAGTTGCCTTGTTTGGAACATTTACCGGATTTATTGCTGCATGGTTTATGGGTGATAAATCAAAAAAAGAAGATTAATTGGAATCAGATGTTTAGTTGTATTCTTTCATTCTCAATCAAAAAACCCTTGCCACTCAGAAAGTAGCAAGGGTTTCCATTTATATATAGAGTCCACAGGGTTTCGCCTGCAGGAAGATAGTTCTTTTACAGTTGTCAGTCATCAGTCATCAGTGATCAATTTGATAACTGTTTACCGCTAACTGTTTACTGAATTTTACATCATTCCACCCATTCCGCCACCCATAGGCATTTGAGGAGCAGGGTTATCTTCTTTCTTTTCGGTAATTACACATTCGGTTGTCAAGAACATGCCTGCAATTGAAGCTGCATTTTCCAACGCTACACGGCATACTTTAGCAGGATCAACTACGCCGGCTGCAAAGAAGTTTTCGTATTTGTCGGTTTGTGCATTGTAACCAAAGTCATCTTTGCCTTCAAGTACTTTCTGAACCACTACAGCACCTTCTTTACCTGCATTGAAAACAATCTGGCGCAATGGTTCTTCGATGGCACGTTTAATGATTTCGATACCGGTTTGTTCGTCGTCGTTTACCGCTTTAATAGTTTTCAACGATTCGATAGCACGGATATAAGCCACACCACCACCAGGTACAATACCTTCTTCGATAGCTGCACGAGTTGCACTCAACGCATCATCCACACGGTCTTTCTTTTCTTTCATTTCCACTTCCGAAGCAGCACCCACGTAAAGAACAGCAACACCTCCGGCCAGTTTAGCCAAACGTTCCTGTAGTTTTTCACGGTCGTAATCCGAAGTTGTAGAAGCAATTTGCGCTTTGATTTGACCAACACGACTTAAAATAGCATCTTTTGTACCGGCACCGTTTACAATTACTGTATTGTCTTTGTTTACCGTTACTTTCTCGGCAGTACCTAACATTTCGAGGGTAGCTTGTTCCAGTTTAATGCCTTTTTCTTCCGAAATAACGATGCCGCCTGTAAGGATAGCAATGTCTTCTAACATTTCTTTACGACGGTCGCCAAAGCCCGGAGCTTTTACGGCACAAATTTTCAGGTTGGAACGTAAACGGTTCACCACCAACGTTGTTAATGCTTCGCTATCAACATCTTCGGCAATAATCAATAATGGACGACCCGATTGAACGGCTGGTTCCAATACAGGAAGCAATTCTTTTAGATTCGATATTTTTTTGTCGTGGATAAGGATATATGGTTTTTCCATTTCCACTTCCATTTTTTCGGTATTAGTCACAAAATAAGCCGAGATATAACCACGGTCGAATTGCATGCCTTCCACCACTTCTATAGTTGTGTCGGTTCCTTTAGCTTCTTCAATGGTAATTACACCGTCTTTTGACACTTTGCGCATGGCATCAGCAATCAGTTTCCCGATTACAGCATCGTTATTAGCAGAAACTGAAGCCACTTGTTCAATTTGATCATAGTTTTCGCCAACCACTTTAGCTTGTGCTGCAATGCTTTTTACAACCTGTGCCACTGCTTTGTCGATACCGCGTTTCAAATCCATTGGATTTGCGCCGGCAGCCACGTTTTTCATTCCTACACCTACAATGGATTGTGCCAATACGGTTGCTGTTGTTGTTCCGTCACCGGCATCATCACCTGTTTTTGAAGCTACTTCTTTTACCAGTTGAGCTCCCAAATTTTGGAATGCATCTTCCAATTCTATTTCTTTTGCCACGGTTACACCATCTTTTGTGATGTGTGGAGCACCAAATTTTTTCTCAATAATCACATTACGACCCTTTGGTCCAAGTGTTACCTTTACGGCATTAGCCAACTCGTCAACCCCTTTTTTTAGCTGGTCACGAGCATCCAGATTGAATAAAATTTCTTTTGACATAGTTTTGCCCCTTAACCCCCTGAAGGGGGAATACGCTGGGGTAAGCGTGTTTTTTAATTATAAATTGATTGTTTAATATCTAAATTTCCAGATTGTTGCTTTCCTATATTTCCCCTTTAGGGGGTTAGGGGGCAACTTCCTTTAAATAATTGCCAAAATATCAGATTGTTTCATAATCAGGTATTTTATGCCATCCCATTCTAATTCTGTTCCGGCATATTTGCCATATAATACTGTATTGCCTACTTTAACAACCATTTCTTCATCTTTAGTTCCGTTGCCTACGGCTATCACTTCACCTGTTAATGGTTTTTCTTTTGCTGAATCGGGAATAATGATTCCACTCACTGTTCTTTCTTCTGCCGGTGCCGGTTTTACCAACACGCGGTCGGCTAATGGTTTAATGTTCATAATTAAATGTTATTTTATTAAGTTTATAATATTAATTTTACTGCAATGACCGATTCGTAAAAAGGTGTGATTGAGCGATTCGAGTCGTTTGCTTTTGGATGTAAGCTAATTTTGTGCCAAAGCACTTTCCTGTCGGATTTGACAGATACAACGGTTTCGACTATGAAAAGTTGTTCGTTTCGCTGACATCTTGTCATTTTGTCAACGAGGTCTTGCACATAAAAAGTATTTTGTACAGATCATACAATAGGAGACATGGATTTTTTTTTGACAGAAGTTTACACATGAAATTTTTTGTGAAATCAAATTTCCAAGCCAATAAGTGTGTCAACTTCATTCGTTTTATCAGTAAAAAAGTGTTCAAGAGCCTTGATTCTTCAGACAAAAACTGATAACGACCGGTTTCGTAAAGTAAAAACAAGTTTCGGGTGGCTTCTTCAGTTTTGTTGATAAATGTTTGGTTATCATCTAGCCCCTTGTGTATAAGTGGGTTTTCAATCTGGATAAATTCGTAACCCAATTGATGCAACTGATGCCCGAAAAGCATATCCTCGTGTCCATATCCTCGAATGCTTTCGTCGAAACGAACCCGATTAAATATAGATTTTGAAATAAGGAAATTAAAAGTGGCAAAATTGTTTTTCCCTCTTTCCAATGCGCTACGAGCTTCTCTTTGTCTTCCATATTTTAGGCGCAGACTGTAATCGGGATTTATTTCAGCCGGATTGTAAGCAGTACCGCCAATAACCACACATTTCTCGTTGCAGAATGTTAAGTATTTCTCAATAAAATAAGAGGAACAAACTTCTGCGTCGCAATCGATAAACAACAAATGTTCATATTTTGCTTCATCAGCCAACTTGTTTCGAACGGCAGAACGACCAATATTATTTCTTAAAACAATGTGTTTGCAATTTGTTAATTCAATGATTTGATAATTAATTTCTACATTTTTATTCGAACCATCCTCCATCGCAATGATTTCAAAATCGACATACTGTTCCAATGCCTGACGATGCAATTCTCTTGCCAGACGGGTAATGTCTTGATTGTATGTAGGAATTAAAATTGAAATCATTTATTTTGAGTGTTTCCGATGACTGTTCTCTGTTTACTGATAACTGAGATTAAGACCTTCTCCTCATTCTCCCAACACAATTCTTCTTTTGCTTTTACTGTGTTTTGTTTAACGGTATTGTAACGGGTTTCGTCTGCAAAGATACCATTAATCACTTCGGCAATATGCTTTGGATCATGATTTTGAATATAATAGCCAATATCATATTGGTCAATAATTTGCTTCAATTCTATCAGTCCCGAAGAAAGAGTCGGAATCCCCGAATGTATATAATCGAAGAGTTTGTTGGGTAACGAAAAATGATAATTCAGATTGGTGTCTTTGTCAATAGCCAGCCCTAAATCACTGTTCATTGTATATTGGCGCAATTCTGTAAATGGCATTTTTGCTTTAAAAATAACTTTGTCCTGCAATTTATTTTCAATCACCATTTTCTGTAAGGTAGGGAAAACGTCCCCACTACCTACAACCAGTAAAACAACATTTTCCAAATACTGCATAGCTAATAACGTTTCTTCAGCTCCACGTTGTACATTTATTCCGGTGCCTTGTAAAATCAGAATTCGTTTGTTTTCAGGCAAGTCAAGTTCTTTTCGACTTTTTAGTTTTTCAGGCTTAAAGGTTGGCGGTATGTTACGGCTAACATGAACGGTTTTATTGTATTTATCGCCGTAAAGCTTTGCAATAGATTTATTTACCGTTAGAATATCAGTTAATCTGGGGAAAAGATAGTCTTCAAATCTTTTCCAAATTGCTTGTGTTCGAGGGCGATTTGCCAATTCTGGTGTTTCGGTGTAGTACTCGTGTGTATCGTAAATAAGCCTTTTCTTTCGGAGTTTAGCTGCCAGATAAGCAGCCGGGAGGGTGTCAAGGTCATTGGCAAAGATTAAATCAACATCTTTTGTCATTAAATATAAGAAAAGACGGATATTATATTCTGCATAAAACTGAGGGCCTTTTCGGAACCAAAGTTTTTTACGCAACGTGAAATAGGAACGTTCAAGAGGTAAGCTTTCAGGAAGTAACCGTCCGTATTCTATCACCCAATAGCCGCATTTTTGCAATGTCATGCAGGTTTTATTTACCCGTTGATCGGTGCTCAGGTCGTTGGTTACGCACACGATGGCCGTTTTTTGCATATTTATTTTGTTTGAAGATATTTTATTAAATCTTTATACAATTTTCGGTGATACGAAGATGCAATTTTTTCGACTGAAGTATTATGCCAAAGCAATGTTAGCTCGCCGTTGTAGTTTTCCACAGAGTTTATCAATTGTACGCAATATTGATAAGCATCAAATGAGTTCATATACATATAACGTTTATCGCTCAGACTACCATCCATAATGGTAAGCGGATGTAAAGTAAGCGTTGTAAGTTGCTTATTGATAGGATTTATCCATCTTACTGATCGGCAGGTTCCGAGTCTGAATCCGGCCATATCTGCATATCCCAGAGTAAAATCGTCGGTAATACCAGCATCTATTAATGTAACCATGTCAATTGGCTCACGGCTACCAAGATAATGATGTCTATTGTATTTTGTTTTAATGCTCGCAAAATGCTCCAGTCTATTTTTCTCAACAGGGACTAAATCAGGGCTTATCCCGGCATCGTAGCTCGAATGAAGTCCAATGGTGATTCCTTTACGTTTGGAGTAGCGTATTAAGTTTCTATAATCGGGATGAATTAGGTTTGAATAGGGTTTGTCTTCTTTTCTGCGACCAATTCCAGCTCTGATAAAAATTATAGATTCACAGCGGTTTAATCCAACTACATCCATCAATTCGTTATCCATTTTATAAAGATAGGGAAAAGTGTACCATGGGTCGTAACGTAAACCTCCAAAGAAGCTTTTCAAAGCCTTATTTCCTTCTTTTGGACGTTTAATACCACGTAATACTCCGCCTATCATTCCACGAATAGTCCGAAAATGAGCAATTTGATCTAAATCGTGAGTAAGGTATATTTTCTGAATTTGCTTAGGTGGTTCAGGAACTTCACAACCGGTTTCCCGAAGTTGAACCCGTAATAATTTGCTGTATTCGTCAACCAATGGAGAATCAATAAATCCT
>Ga0302288_1001172_pt1 | contig 17538 bp, 13 predicted proteins | sample III_Fen_N1_1_FD_194549 | JGI IMG/M metagenome (GOLD analysis project Ga0302288, IMG submission 194549) | Peat permafrost microbial communities from Stordalen Mire near Abisko, Sweden - III_Fen_N1_1 | ecosystem: Environmental > Terrestrial > Soil > Wetlands > Permafrost | place: Sweden: Abisko...
TGGTACTGACGCTGCCGGAAATGCTGTTAACATTACAAGAACCGCTTTGGCTGCCAATGCAGTTGTAGCTATTAATATTCCTGCAAGTGTAACCAGACATATTGAACCAACTCCTCCTCATGCTACAGAACCTTCATTTAACGTTACTGTAACTGACAAGAACGGTTGTTCAAATATGCACACTATGGTTGTATGGCAGAACACTGCTGTTACAGCTAAGATAGTTAAGGCTGACGGAGCTTTTGTTTGTCCTGGTGACAATAACGGCGTTATTGAAGCTGTTGCCGGTGGTGGTACAGGTTCTTATACTTACCGTTTGTGGAAAGATGGCGTAATCTTTACTTCCTGGGTTGCAATTCCATCATTCCTTGTTGAAGTAGGTCATACCTGGAAAGTTGAAGTTATGGATGCCAATGGCTGTACAGCTGTTGACGAAGTAATTCTTAACGCTCCTGTAGGTGTAACTGCTACATTAAAGGAAACTACCTGCTTCAGTGATTTAAGTGCTTCTGTTGTTATTACAGCTACAGGCGAAGTCGGACGTTCATTTGCTGTACGTTACCGTTTAAATACTGATGCTGCATTTAATGCATTTGTTAGTTTCGCAAGCAGTATTACTATTAATAACCTGGTTTTTGCAAACAGTACTCCAACTGAAAACTTCTACTATTTCGAAGTAAAAGACGATAAGGGTTGTACAACTACATTTACCAAGTCATTCGTACCAACACAACATCCACTTGAGGTTACTCCAGTTCTTTCCGGAGCTGATTTGTTAAGTGCTTCAATTACTATAACCGGAGGTATTTCACCTTATTCTTATCAAATTGGAACTGGTGACGTTGTCGCTCTTCCAGCTGATGGAAATACATTCCAGGTTGTTGAGTTGAAAGCTCCTCAAACAACGGTTACTGTTAAAGATGCTCACGGTTGCTTTGTTACACTTCCATTCGTAGTTGCACCTCTTGCTGTAACTGCTGTTCCTGTAGCAGGAAGCAATATGACTAACAAGTTTGATGTAGTTCTTACTTTCAATCGTAATGTAACTATTCCTGCTGGTGGTCTTACTGTTACTGGTGGCACATCTGTAGTTACAGGTTCAGGTAAAGTATATACCGTAGCTATCACTGCTATTGATGCAGCTGCTGTTTCGGTTGTTCTGGCAAATACAATTACTGATGTTGCCGGTAATGCTTTGGTTGCAAAAACCTTTACTTATACAGTAGGTGATCATGTTGCTCCAATGCTTGTTGTAACTCCTCCTGCTACTCCTGTTGCTACTTTATTTACTGTTGGTTTAAAATTCAGTGAAGCTGTAACAGGTGTATTGGATAATGTAACTGTAACCGGTGGTCAATTGGTAAGTATTAAAAGTGTTTTAAATACCGGTGGTACAGAATATACATTGACTGCTTCAGCAGCTGAACAAACTGCTGTTACTATTGTGATTTCTGATGCTATCACTGATATCTCAACAAATTTGAACAAGTTCGCAGGTCAGACTCTGACTTATACTACAGGTGACTTCACTAACCCAGAATTGGTTACAATGAGTCCTTCTGCAGGTATAACTATAGCTGACAACTGGCCAACATTTAAGATGACATTTACCGAAAATGTTATGCTGGGTGCTGGTGGTTCATTGAGAGTTTATAAAGTAAATACTACAGATCTTGCTATTCCTGCTATTCCAATTACGGCTGGTATGATTAGTGGTAAAGATGTTACTGTAACCTATGCTGTTACTCAAAACGGTCTGAACAAAGACACAAGATATTATGTCTTGGTTGATGGTACGGCTCTTACAGACATGTCTGGTAATGCATTTATTGGTGTGGGCGACGTTGCTGCCTGGACTTTCAAAACTGGTCCAGTGTTTGCAACAGGTGTTTCACTTGTAAATGGTTCTCTGTTTAAGGTTTATCCAAACCCATTTGTTAGTTTTGTTAATGTTGATAATGCTTCTATGCTTTCTAAGGTTGTTGTTACAAACATCGCCGGTCAGGTTGTCAAAGAAGTTGTTAATCCAACAATGACAATTCAGTTAAATGAACTACGCAGTGGTATTTACTTTATGTCTTTATACAATAAGGATAATGTAATTACACAAACTGCTAAGATTGTTAAAAGGTAATACCGAATTGATTGATTAAAAAGGGGAGGCTTGCGGGCCTCCCTTTTTTTTTGATTAAAAAGTTGCTGTAAATATTAAAACAGATAAATATGGAACTGTTGAAATCACATCGTTCAATCAGAAAGTATAAATCGGAGATTGTTTCGGATCCTGTGTTAGCTGAAATTCTGGAATGTGGTACACGTGGCTCGAATACCGGGAATATGCAGCTTTATAGTATAATAGTTACCAGAAGTCCTGAAATGAAGGATCTGCTGGCTCCATTACACTTTAATCAACCTATGGTAAAGGAGGCTCCTTTGTTATTAACCATTTGCTTTGATTTTAACCGCTTCCTTAAGTGGTGTAGGTTAAATGATACCAAAACTGATTTCTCGAACTTATTATGGCTTTTAAATGGCACAATTGATGCTGCCATCCTGGCGCAGAATATCTGTGTTGCGGCAGAGTACAAAGGGTTAGGAATATGCTACCTGGGGACCACTCTCTACAATGCTCCGGAAATCAGTAATATTCTAAAACTTCCCGATGGAGTAATTCCTATTACTGCTTTAACGATTGGTTATGCTGAGGATATTCCTGAACTGACAGATCGATTGCCTGTTAATTCAATGATTCATTGGGAAGAATATCATGATTATACTGACGATGATATCTTGAATATTTATAAAGAAAAGGAGAATCTGGAGTCTTCAAAGAAATTTATCGCTGAGAATTATAAAGAAAACCTGGCGCAGGTATATACTGAAATCAGGTACAAAAGTTCTGATAGTGTATTCTTTTCAAATAAACTGATGAAAATGTTAACTGATCAGGGATTCAGTTTGTAGAATAAAATCCTATAGGTTTAAATTCGGTCAAGTCGTTTGACAAGTTTCTGATAGTAATATTTTATTGGATTTTTATATTTTAATTGTTTCCATGGTCTGCTGCTGTGTGGTTTATGCAAAACTCCCCCTGAGACCAGCAAGAAATTATTTAATCCTAATTGAATTGATTTTCGTGAGATGGAAACATCATACCAATGTTTTTCGATGGAAAGTGTTTTGAAATCATATTCTGACAATAGTTTGGAAGACAGTAATGTACAGCAAAAACTAAGGCTGTGCCTGGTTTTTACTATATCCTTTGTCGCAGATTTAAAGTTCAGATATGGGAAATTAATCTTTCCATTAGTATCACGGGTTATCGATGCGACCATCCCGCAATCAGGAAGACTTTTTGACTGACTGATTAATTCATTAATTGTGTTCGGCTTCACTTCAACATCTGATTCAATGATGATTAATGGCACTCCAAGTAAAATCGCTTTTTGCTGGGCCATCTGTAAAACCAGCCTGTAATTTGGTGATGGGGTATCGGTTATTTCTGAAAGATTAACCAACTCGAATTGATATTGATTGCTTAATGTTTGAAGTTCGGTTGTGGTTTCATCCAAACTAAAATCATTGAATATACAATAATGGAAATTACCTTTTGAGTTTTTGATAGATCGTATGGTTTCTATCGTTGTAATCAAAGAGTCTTTTACCGGAGTAATAACCAGTGCTTCGTACATAGAAGTTTATGTTTCGTTTTCCTATTTGTATTTTGGTTTATCCTCGAAATTCAGTCCGAATTTCTTGCCAAGTTCTTTCAAATCTGTAACAACCTGTTCGTGCAAAGGTATACCATTTTTCTGACGTTCTACTGTTAATTCACGTTCAGGATCTCCGGGGATTAGAACACGTTTCTGGCCCAAAGCCGGTTCAGCGTTTCTAAAGGTTTGAATCCAGTTATCCATATTCTCTTTAAATTCTATTGCAGGTCTGAAAGCATCTATCCGAATTGCTCCCAGGAAATGTCCTATTCCTTTACCAACCTGTTCTTTTGGTGGTTCCAGAAAACTTACAAATGGAGGGACCCAGGGACCATAATTCGCTCCTGATAAAACAGCAGAAAAGATATCGACCATGGCTCCTAAACAATAACCTTTATGGCCGCCATGCTCACGATCACCGCCTAAAGGCAGCATTGACCCACCTTTTTTGAGTGCAAATGCATCAGTAGTAGGATTTCCATCCTTGTCCTGTGCCCAACCCAATGGTGCATCCATGCCTTTACGTTGTAATACTTCGAGCTTACCATTCGCAACTGTAGTTGTTGCCATGTCGATCACAAAAGGAGGCTGATTTAATGCAGGAAAGGAAATCGCAATCGGATTGGTTCCCAGGAAACGGCTTTTCGAAAAGGTGGGAGCAACCAGGGGACTTGCATTGGTCATAGAGATGCCAATCATGTCATGTTCAAGGGCCATCATGGCATGATATCCTGCAATTCCAAAATGATTCGAATTCTGAACAGCTACCCAGCCTGTTCCTGCGATCCTGGCTTTATCGATTGCTATTTTCATTGCATGGGGGGCCGTAACTAATCCTAAGCCCAAATCACCATCCAATACTGCAGTACTTGGCGTCTCATGAATGATTTTCATATCTGGGGTCGCATTTATCCTTTTAAGTTCCCAAAGCCTGACATAACCACTTAATCTGGCAACTCCATGTGAATCAACCCCGCGCAAATCGGCTTGATTTAAACAATCCGCAGCAATCATTGCCTGATCTTCGGGACAGCCCATGCGTTTGAATATCTGTATGGTATAATCTTTTAAGTATTCTGAATTGAAAATGATCATGTAAATCTATTTTGGTTTATTTCTCTTATTCGAGTAAAAATTAATATCCCTCAATCAATAATCTAAGAATTAAAATGTCTGAGGATTTAATTTCTGTAAAAATCACGGGCCGAGGCCTGATTTGTTGGCATAATGAGCAAATCATCAATATTTACATGAAAGGGTCTTGTTATTACAAATAGGATTGTTTCAGCAATATCTTTACCTGAAAGTGGAGTAAAACCTTTATAAACCTGGGTTGCTTTCTCCTGATCACCATGAAACCTGACCAATGAAAATTCAGTATCGACAGCTCCCGGAGCGATAGTAGATACTTTAACTCCAAAGGGCATAAGTTCGATTCGCATGGATTTTGAAATAGCTGCAACGGCACTTTTTGTTCCACAATAGACCGATCCATTGGGGTAAGATTCTTTGCCGGCAATGGACGAAATATTGATGATATGGCCGCAATTTCTTTTAACCATCCAAGGCGAAATTATTCTGGTGGTATATAATAAACCTTTAATATTGGTATCAATCATATCTTCCCAATCTTCAACATCAGCGGTGTTAACAGGAGCCAATCCGGCTGCAAGACCTGCATTATTGATTAATATATCAATAGCCTTCCATTCATCCGGGATGCTATTTAAGGCTGCTTCGGTGTCTGCTTTAATACGGATGTCAAAGTTTAGGGTGAGAACTTTACATCCAAAGGAGGTTTCAAGTTGGTCCCTGAATGATTGCAAACGATCATTTCTTCGACCAGTGAGAATTAAATTGAAGTTATTCTGAGCGAGCAAAAGGGCTGTTTCGTAGCCGATACCTGCTGTGGCACCGGTAATTAGCGCTATTTTTTTATTCATCGAAGATATAGTTATTTATGAAATATAAAATTAAAAATTCTTAAACCTTATGGAATAACAAACTACTTAATTATTTTTGTTTCTGCATTTAAAGATAAAAGAAACGTCATGATCGAACAAAAGAACGAAATTCAGGAATTCACAATTGATCAAATACCAGAGGAACAGGATATTCAGGATATCGTCTTCAATCTGATGGCCGATCCCAATCTGGCACCGATTAATTATTTCAATGACTTTACGGAAGGAACCATTGATCTTTCAGATATGTCAAACGGGGAGAACGATGAAACTGGTATGTTTTGTTCAGAAAATGGTCAATTTATGGCACTTTCAACCCATGCGCTGCATCATCATCTTGAAATTGATCCCCAGCAGGCTACAGAAATTCTGGTTTCACGTGCCATGCGGAAAATGATTTGTTATGGAGCCGTACCAGAGGCTGTAAGTTCGGTATTGTACCATATCAATATTGCAGATCCAAACGGTCAGTTTATAGCTGCGGGGGCAACTAAAGGTCTGGAAAATGCCTGCCGCAAATTTAATATTAAACTTGCTGACCGAAAAATAAGATTTGATTATTTTTCAGGTCATGGTCCTGTACGTCCAACTATTATTATCAGTATAATGGCCTCTATTCCAGATAAAGAAAAACTTGTCACCCATAGTTTTAAGAAGAAGGGAAATAGTATATTCATGATCGGGAAATCGTACGATGATATTAATACTTCTGAATATCTGGAGTTTTACCACGAAATAGCTGAATCATCGTTACCTGTTTTTGACATTGAAATAGAAACAAAACTGCATTCGGTGATGCGTGAGCTAATCAAGTCTGGTTTATTAAGTTCTGCCAGTCCTGTGGGTAAGGGAGGATTATTCTTCTCTCTTCTGCGCGCAGGAATGCCAACTGGATTCGGTTTTGATATTACTTCGGATGCCGAGATTCGCACAGATGCATTTCTTTTTGGCGAGGCTATGGGACGTATTATTGTCGGAATCGATCCGGCAAAGACTGATGAATTTGTTGATTTAATGAGCAGTCTGAAGGTTCCTTTCTTTGCTTTAGGTCATGTTACCAAGGGTGAGATAAGGATTGATGATGATTCATTTGGATTTATTGATAAAATGACTCCATCAAATTGATCGATTTCTGATTCATAATATTTCACTCCTTGATACAAAAATTGGCTGATTGGCCTTAAACTTAAATTAATGGAGATTGAAGTTGTTCTGATTTTTGGTTAATGAAGCGAATGAATTTCGACACTTTTATTATGCAGGTTACACCATACAAAGATTCTGAGCAACAAAAAAAACAGCAAGTGGAGCAAATGTTCGATAACATTGCTCCCAAATATGATTTTTTAAATCATTTTCTTTCTCTGGGGATTGACAAACTTTGGCGAAAAAAAGCTATTCGTATTCTTTCTGATTATAAATCTGATTACATTTTGGATGTAGCTTCAGGAACCGGCGATTTTGCTATTGCGGCATCCAGGTTAAATCCCGGTAAAGTCATTGGTTTTGATATTTCTGAACAGATGCTTGTTGTTGGAAGACAGAAAGTCAAAGAGTTGGGATTGGACAAGGTAATCGAATTTATAAAAGGTGATTCAGAAGCAATGCCTTTTTCTGATGGGCAGTTTGATGCAATCACCGTTGGCTTTGGAGTAAGGAATTTTGAGAATTTGGACCGGGGACTTAAAGAGTTTTACAGAGTTTTAAAAGATGACGGAGTTGTGATTGTTCTTGAGTTCTCAAAACCAAAGAATTTCCCAATGAAACAGTTGTATTTCTTCTATTTCTTTGGTATATTACCGTTAATTGGGCGTTTGATTTCAAAAGACAGCTTTGCTTATTCCTATTTGCCTGAATCAGTGATGGCTTTTCCCGACGATCAGAAATTTTTATCGGTGTTGAAAAATGCTGGATTTTCGAGAACCAGACAGAAAAGATTAAGTTTAGGAATTGCTACCATATACATTGGCCAAAAATAAACTCATCATACAATAATTTCGTAATATTGTGGTTTCTTGAATAATAGATAACTGATTTTTTGTGAAGCAATTTTTCTATTTTCTGATTTTTCTATTGGCCGGGTTTAATACCATGGCTCAAAGGACCTATGTGAAAAACCTTACCACATTTGATGACAAGCGGATTCATTTTGGATTTACTCTGGGTATTAATACGGTCGATTTTAATTTCAGTCATTATTTTATAGTGAGTGATAATCCAAAATTTAGGCCTCTTCCTGGATCATCAGATTATCCATATTATAGAGATTCCACCAAGGTTAGGGCTGATATCTCAACTCTTATTCCAGGTTTCACGGTGGCAATTGTTACCAATCTTCGCCTTAATGATAACTTTGATCTTCGCTTCTTGCCTGGTATGTCGTTTGGTGAACGCAAATTGGTGTATAATATTCCTATTATAGATGTGACTGCAAATAGCACTCCTTTAAAAAGTTATTCCATTAAATCGACTTTTCTGGACTTTCCCGTGCTTTTTAAATACAAGGCGAAGAGGATGAATAACCAAAGACCTTATGTCATTGCCGGTGCAGCATACCGAATTGATATTTCAAAAAGTGGAAAAGAAGACCTTGTAAGTTTAAAACCTGCCAGCGCTTCAATCGAAACCGGTGTGGGTTGGGATACTTATCTCCAGTTTTTCAGGCTTTCAACCGAACTGAAGTTTAGTTTCGGATTGGATAATGTTTTGGGTGCAAGTCCTTCAGCCTTGGGAAATAATCAGGTTTATTCCAGTGCTTTTTCAAGACTGTCTTCCAATATGTTTATACTTAGTTTTCATTTTGAATAAACTTGAAACAGGAAATTAATTTGTCACTTTCGCCTAAAGAGGCATCCGACGAGCAATTTTATAAACCCATATTAGCTGAGAAACTTCATGTTGATGAAGCCCGGATCATGCTGATCAATGTCAGACGCAGATCGATTGATGCGCGTCAGCGAGCAATACGTATCAATTTGGGAGCAGAGGTTTTCCTGGATGAAATTCCAATTAAGGAAGAAATCGAATTCAAATATGAACGGATTGATCAAAAGCCTCAGGTAATTATTGTCGGGGCTGGTCCTGCAGGACTTTTTGCCGCATTGAGACTGATTGAACTGGGATTTAAGCCACTGATCTTTGAACGAGGGAAAAATGTTAGTGAAAGGAAACGTGACATTGCCAGGATCCATCGAGAACAGCTTGTTGATCCCGATTCCAATTACGGGTTTGGAGAGGGTGGGGCAGGTACCTTTTCGGACGGGAAACTGTATACCCGATCAAAAAAACGGGGTAACATACGAAGAATATTAGAAATTTTATATTCCAATGGTGCTCTTCCTGATATTTTGATCGATGCGCATCCTCATATTGGCACAAACATGCTACCAGGTATTATCACCAGATTACGGAACAAAATAATTGATGCAGGAGGCGAAATTCATTTCAATAGCCGTGTTGCCGACCTGATCATTGAAAATGATTGCTGCAGCGGCATCATGCTTACCGATACCACTCTTGTAGAAGCCCAGGCTGTTATTCTTGCCACAGGGCACTCGGCACGTGAAATTTATGAACTTCTGTATCAAAAAGGAATTTCTATAGAGGCTAAGACCTTTGCCGTTGGTGTCAGGGCTGAACATCCGCAAACCCTTATTGACTCCATTCAGTATAATCAATCGGTTCGGGGATCCTATTTGCCGCCGGCAAGCTATTCATTTGTTGAACAAGTTGAACAGCGTGGCGTTTATTCCTTTTGTATGTGCCCTGGTGGAATGATGGTTCCTGCAGCAACAGCACCAGGTGAAATGGTGATTAACGGGATGTCACCTACCAAAAGGAATACAAAATTTGCCAATTCAGGGATGGTGGTCGAGATCAGACCCGAAGACCTTAATGAATACAGGCATATGGGTGTGTTTGCAGGGCTTGAATTCCAGCGAAGACTTGAACAATTATGCTATTCATTAAGTGGTCAGACTCTGTTTGCACCTGCTCAAAGAATGGCTGATTTTGTAAGTAACCGGTTTTCTCAGGACCTGCCTGAATCTTCATACCATCCTGGCCTACTATCTGTTCCACTTCACGATAAACTTCCTAAAAGAATAAGAACCCGTCTTCAGGAGGCGTTTAAACTTATCGATAAAAAGGCTCATGGTTACCTGACGAATGAATCTGTTATTGTTGGTGTTGAATCCCGTACGTCGTCACCAATCCGCATTCCTCGTCACGATGATACCCTGGAACATGTCAAGATCCATGGACTTTATCCCTGTGGGGAAGGTGCAGGATACGCCGGAGGCATCGTTTCATCGGCAATGGATGGAGAGCGCTGTGCAGAGGCATTTGCTGCAAATTATAATCTTCGTTCAAAATAACCTTTTACGGATTATGGTTGTTGTGAGTGAATGTCCCGTGCAGTCCAACTTTTCACTATTCCAATCAGTTGATTTTCATCTTCGCCTGAACTCGCTGCAGCAGATTGCAGCAGCAATTGCTACATTTAATGACTCAGGTTTGTTTTCTGCTAAAGAAAAGGATGGGATAAACAGTTTATGGGTCACAAATTTAGTAACCGCATCCGAGATTCCATTTCCTTCATTTCCTAAAATAATAATTCCGTTTCTGTGAAGTTTTTCTTTGTAAATATCTTTCCCTTCCAGAAAGGTTCCGAAAACAGGAATTTGATTTTCAGTTGCATCGGATAGGAAAGATTCAAGGTTTGTATGCCGTGTATTTACTCTGAAAATAGCACCCATACTTGCCTGAATAACTTTAGGATTAAATACATCTACTGTATTCTCAGAGCAAATCACAGTCCGAATGCCAAACCAGTCGGCAATTCGCAGAATGGTTCCTAAATTTCCCGGATCCTGAATAAAATCAAGAGCAAGAACGAGATCATTCAGTGTGTTCATATCGAACTTTGAATCCAAAGGTTGCCTGATTAATGCCAACGAATCCTGTGGATTTTGAAGTAAACTGGCTTTTTGAATTGTTTCACTGTCTGCTTCAATGATCTCGCTCACCTTCAACCTGATTTGAGGATGCAGATCCAGAAATCCCGGTGTGCAGACCAATGTATCAATAATAAAGTCAGAGCGAAGCGCCTCTTCAACCATTTTATTACCTTCGACTAAAAAAAGACCAGATTCATCTCTGCCTTTTTTTCTGTTTAATGACTGGATAAGTTTAATTTTGTTCTTACTCAACATATTTTTTGTTTCTTCGTTCTAAAAATGTAAAAATAAAAGGTCTGAAAGATTTGTGAACCAAATGCTCTGTTTATTTTTGTAAAAACTCAAATTCATGTCCTTGTTCTATTTGCACAAATATATTGCAATTCGAAGAATTGCTATTCTGGTTTGCATGATCTTGTTAGGATCATGTAACTCAACCAGATTTGTACCCGAAGGTAAATATTTGCTCAATAGGATTTCTGTAAAGGCGGATAATAAAAATTTGAAGCGGGAGGATTTAAAAAATCATATACGGCAAAAAGAAAATCTCAGGATTTTAGGAGTATTGAAATTCCATTTAGGATTGTATAATTTGTCTTCAGGGAGTAAGACAAATGACTGGCTCAAACGAATTGGCGAGGCGCCTGTATTATACGATGAATTCCAGGCTCAAAAGAGTAAGGATCAATTAACGATCTATTTAAAGAACAAGGGATATTATAATGCAATTGTAAAAGATTCCATAAGGATAGATATTAACAGGAAAAAACTCAATTTACTCTTTGATATTAAGGCCAATATACCTTATCGTGTTCGAAATTATATCTATGTCATTAAAGACTTGAAGTTAAGAGATGTTATCCTAAATGATACTGTACATCAGCTATTAAAGCGAAATGATATTTTTGATTTGGATGTTTTAAATGCCGAACGACTACGTATCACAAGAAATCTTAAAGACAGAGGATATTATAAATTTTCCGAGGATTTTGTTAGCTTCCTTGCAGATACAAATTTCTATAGTCACAGAGTTGATCTGACTTTAAATGTTGATGATGCCATTTTGCATAACGATCAGAATAAGGTAGTTAGATACCAGAAATATAAAATCAGGAATTATATAATTAATCCATCCTTTAAGACTTTGGATCTGTCTGGAAATCAGGCTGAAATCAAACTGGATACTTTAATTCACAAGGATTACATTTTTACTTATTCAGGCAATTTAAAATACAGGCCTGAAGTGTTTTATGATTTGAATCGATTGAAGGATAGTACCTATTATTGTTTATCGAATGCCGAAAAAACTTACAGAGCCCTTAATCGATTGAAGCAATTCAAACTGATTAACATTGGGTTCAATGAGGTTGATTCTGTCGGTCATGATTCGATACCACTGTTGGATTGCAAGATGCAGCTTACCCCATTGCCCCGTCAAAACTTTTCAGTAGATGTTGGAGGCACCAATTCATCAGGTAACCTTGGAGTAGCAGGAACATTGAATTTTCAGCACCGTAATGTTTTCCGTGGTGCTGAAGTTTTTGATTTGCAAATCCGGGGGGCCAGAGAACGTCAACAGGCCCTGATTCTTAACAACCTTAATTTTAATACCCTTGAATTAGGATTTGAATCTAGTCTCACTTTCCCAAAATTTCTGAGTTTTATTAAAGGTAAACGACTGTTTACTTTTCAAATCCCTGAGACCAAACTTACGGTTGGATTCAATTATCAAAGACGCCCCGACTACACACGAACGATTACCAATCTTAAATTTGGTTATAACTGGAAAACATCAACTTATCATTTCCACAATTTAAACCTGCTTGATTTAAATTATGTGATTCTTACTCAGTTTAATCCTGCATTTATAAACTCGATTCAGGATTTGTTTATTAAAAGTAGTTTTACTGACCATTTGATTTTTGCATCCAACTACAGCTGGTTGTATAATACCCAGAATATCAACAAAAGAGAAGATTACAAGTATTTCAGAATTAATTTTGAATCAGCAGGGAATGTACTTGCCCTTTATTCGACTTTAATAAATAAAGCAAAAACTGAAGTAAAAGATCAGGTTACAAATCAGGTAAGTTCGTACTACGAAATATTGAATACCCGTTTCGCTCAATATTTGAAGAGCGATTTTGAATATCGCTACGGGCATATAATAGACCGATTAAGTTCTGTGGTTGGCCGTGCATTTTTTGGGATTGGTGTCCCATATGGTAACTTCAATGTACTGCCTTTTGAAAAGAAATATTTTACTGGTGGTGCAAATGGAATCCGTGCCTGGCAAGTCAGATCACTGGGACCAGGTTCGTATAAAGCACCATCCAATATATATCCGAATCAATCCTCGGATATTAAGTTGGAGGCTAATCTTGAATACCGTTTTCTATTATTCTGGTTAATGGAAGGTGCCCTGTTTTTGGATGCCGGGAATATCTGGGCTATTAATAGCCTCGATAATAGGGAAGGTGCAGTTTTCAAAATCAATGAGTTCTATAAACAAATTGCAGTAGGTTCTGGTTTCGGATTACGTTTCGATTTTACTTACTTCCTGTTTCGTCTCGATCTTGGAGTAAAAATGCGTGATCCCTCTCTTATGGCAGGTAAGAGGTTTATCCCTGGAAATTATAGACTTTCAACTGATCAGTTTAACCTTTCTTTCGCAATTGGCTATCCCTTCTAGAGGCATTCGATCTAAAGGGTACAATATAAAAGGGCCACCTTACGGCAGCCCTTTCAGTAAGGAAACAATGAATCGGATTAAGCTTTGCCGGCTGAACCTAAAACATTATTGTTTTTGTGTTTGTATAGCACAGTCAAAGCGTCACGGGCAGGACCTAAATATTTACGTGGATCAAACTCACCTGGTTTTTCAACAAATACTTTGCGAATTGCAGCAGTCATGGCTAACCGTCCGTCAGAGTCGATGTTGATCTTGCATACAGCCGATTTAGCAGCCCTGCGAAGTTGTTCTTCAGGAATACCTACTGAATCTTTTAAAGCACCACCGAATTTGTTGATGGTATCAACATCTTCATGAGGGACTGAAGAAGAGCCGTGAAGAACAATGGGGAACCCGGGAAGTTTCACTTCAATTTCTTCAAGGATGTCGAAACGGAGTGGTGGAGGAACCAAAACACCGTCGGCATTACGTGTGCATTGTTCGGGAGTAAATTTGTTAGCACCATGTGAAGTACCGATTGAAATAGCCAAAGAATCAACTCCTGTATTGGAAACAAATTCGATTACTTCTTCGGGTTTGGTATAGTGTGATTTTTCAGCCACTACATCATCTTCAACTCCTGCCAAAACACCAAGTTCACCTTCTACAGTTACACCATGAGCATGAGCGTATTCAACTACTTTTTTGGTAAGGGCCATGTTTTCTTCGAATGAAAAATGTGAACCATCGATCATTACTGAAGAGAAGCCACTGTCAATACAGTCTTTGCATAATTCGAAAGTGTCACCATGATCAAGATGCAGAGCGATTGGAATTTCACAGCCCAATTCTTTTGCAAATTCCACTGCGCCTTTAGCCATATTACGGAGTAAATTGGCGTTTGCATATTTACGTGCTCCGGCTGAAACCTGTAGGATAACAGGAGATTTAGTCTCAACACAAGCCTGAATAATGGCCTGCAACTGTTCCATATTGTTAAAGTTGTAAGCCGGAACAGCATAACCGCCCTCAACTGCCTTTGCAAACATCTCAGTAGTGTTTACAAGTCCTAAGTCTTTATAACTAGTGCTCATTTTTTTTGGGTTTTTTATTGTTTAAAGAAAGTGATATTTGGGTTTTTTTAAAGCACTGCAATTGTAATGATTTATCAGTTAAAAGAAGCCTAATCACAACTTTTGACCCAGTCAATTAAACAATACTTAACACAAAAATTTTATCTTTAACCTACGATTGAGTTCATGCCAAAGTCAGACAATATGATTCAAGAATGGACTCCCTGAATTGGAATAACAGTTTTTACTCCATTCAGAAATTCTTCAAGAAAGCAATAATCCTGCTTTCGACCTGAACGGAAGGTATGACGGAGTGGTTTGCGTCGTATTTGGGCTTCACGAGTTAATTGGTAATTGATCTATTACTGTATTAAAATCCGGTTTTTAATACAGGTATAATACAGTTACTATACTATTAATGAAAAGGAATCCCCTTTTGATACCCTTCCAAACCCAAACAGTCTTCATGTTGAACTCCTCCAATCGGTCATTTTAGCGGATGGCCTTTTCGTAAAACGAGCACTTTGAAGGGGAATAAGAGACAAAGTATTCAATCAGCGCATAAATCTCCTTTTTTCAGCGATTTCCCCTGATAGTTATGCAGTATTTTCTTTTGAACCTGAACATTACTACCTTTGTGTAGTTATAATTGGGATGAATTAAGATTTTACCTGAAGATAGAATAATTTACTTTAAATATTAATACAATGACAAAGATTTCAGAAGTAGTAAAACGTGGAGTAGTAACCGGCAAAGACTTACAAAAGGTATTTGCAATCGCTAAAGAGAATCATTTTGCACTTCCCGCAGTGAATGTGGTCAATTCAGATTCAGTAAATGCTGTAATGGAAGCTGCGAAGCAGGTAAATTCACCTGTAATCATTCAATTTTCGAATGGCGGAGCTCAGTTTTTCGCCGGGAAAGGATTGAAGCTTGAAGGTCAGCAGGCCCAGATTGCAGGAGCAATTGCAGGGGCAAAAGTGGTGCATTTTCTTGCCGAACTTTATGGAGTACATGTTATCCTGCATACCGATCACGCTGCAAAAAAACTTTTACCCTGGATCGATGGACTTTTGGATGCAGGCGAAAAACATTTTGCTGAAACAGGCAAGCCATTGTTCAGCTCTCATATGCTTGATTTGTCGGAAGAACCTCTCCATGAAAACATTGAGATTTGTAAGAAATATCTGGCCCGAATGAGTAAAATTGGAATGACCCTGGAAATAGAATTGGGTTGTACCGGTGGGGAAGAAGACGGTATCGATAATTCGAGTATGGATAATTCATTGCTTTATACTCAACCCGCAGATGTAAGCTATGCCTACGAAGAGTTGAGCCAGATCAGTCCTGATTTCACCATTGCTGCTTCATTTGGTAATGTTCATGGTGTTTATAAACCGGGTAACGTAAAACTTACACCAAAGATTCTGGATAATTCGCAGAAATATATTTCAAAAAAACATGGTCTTGGAGAAAAGCCAATTAATTTTGTTTTTCATGGAGGATCAGGTTCTTCGCTCGAGGAAATCCGTGAAGCCATCTCTTACGGTGTTATAAAGATGAATATTGATACCGACACCCAATGGGCCACCTGGGACGGAGTTCGGAAATACGAGGCTCAAAACAGGGCTTATCTGCAAGGTCAGATTGGTAATCCTGAAGGGGAGGATAAGCCAAATAAAAAGTATTACGATCCAAGAGTATGGTTACGTAAGGCTCAGGAGTCAATGACTGAAAGAGTAAAGGTCGCATTCAATGATCTGAATAACATCGACAGGAGTTAAATTCCTGTTACTTAATAAAAAACCCGGATATGTCATCCGGGTTTTTTATTGTCAAAAAAATGGAGTAAATTAGGGATAGCAATCCATCAGATGAACTTCAAACAGATTATCGGGGACTATTTTACTTTTAGCCGCAATGAGCGCAAGGGAATTATCATACTTATCATTCTGATATTTCTGCTTGCGGTGGCCAATAAAGTCATTTTTTATTTTGAAACTCCCGCCAGAATCGATACTATATTGCTTGATTCGGCAAGGCATGAACTGGAAGTGATCAATGATTCAATCCACACGAGTTTTCCTCTTCTAAAGCTTTTTACATTTAATCCCAACACCATTGACTCGATTGCTCTTGACAGTCTTGATCTGCCAAAGCCAATAAAGCATAATTTACTGAAATTCAGGAAGAAGGGAGGGAGATTTCATTCGACCTCAGATTTTAAAAGACTTTATGGCATTACTGATAAGATGTTTGCACGCGTTAAGCCCTATATACAGATTGAAAATGTGCAGAAATTATCGTCTCCAAAGATTCAATCCATCGAATTGTTTGCTTTCGATCCAAATAAGGCTAGCGATGACGAATTCCTGCGTTTGGGCTTGTCTCAAAAACAAATCGCGATTATAAGGAACTACCAGAATAAGGGTGGAACATATCGGAATAAGGAGGGCTTCTTCAGGATGTGGGGTCTCAGGGACGATCAGAAAATTGTTTTGGCACCCTATGTCGCAATTGAAGGCAGTGATAATCCTCAATTAAATGCGAAAGTAATCTCAGTCGAATTGAATTGCGCTGATTCGATCCAGCTAAAGCAATTGCCTGGTATTGGGAATAAACTTTCCAGGCGTATCGTCAATTACAGGGACATATTGGGAGGTTATTATACCGTATCCCAATTGAAAGAAGTTTATGGTTTAAGTGAGCAAACATTTTTGCTCATTGAAAATAAAGTGACTTTGGACAGTACCAAAATCCGTAAGCTGGATTTGAATTTTGGGGACATGAAAGAACTGTCGAGGCATCCTTACCTTCAAAAGAAACTTGCACTTCGTATTATTCAGTATAGAAGTAAGAATGGAAGCATTCATGATTTGAGCGTTTTGCGAGACAGTATGATTTTAAACATAGACGATTACAACAGATTAAGGCCCTACTTTGCGAACAAAAAGAGCTTTTAGTCGTTGAAGGAATTGTAAGGTTTAAGAGCTCAAATCATTAAAAAATAAATTTTTAGGTATAAATTTGATTAGTAATGTTTAATTCATAAATTTGCGGCTCGAATTTTAACCAGAAAAAATATAATTTTATGATCGTTATTCCAGTAAAAGAAGGCGAAAATATCGAAAGAGCGCTAAAAAGATTTAAAAGAAAGTT
>Ga0302288_1001174_pt1 | contig 17526 bp, 15 predicted proteins | sample III_Fen_N1_1_FD_194549 | JGI IMG/M metagenome (GOLD analysis project Ga0302288, IMG submission 194549) | Peat permafrost microbial communities from Stordalen Mire near Abisko, Sweden - III_Fen_N1_1 | ecosystem: Environmental > Terrestrial > Soil > Wetlands > Permafrost | place: Sweden: Abisko...
TGTGTTGCCATCTCATTCTTAAAATATAAAAAGGGGTTGCAACATAGATTGGGTCTTACAGTGCTGTTTTGTGGTAAACAACAAAATATAGTGGTTTTTAAGAAAAAAATAAGAAAAATATACAATATACTATAGAAATATTATAGATAATCGGTTAATATAAATATAGATTGAATAACGGTTTATTAAGCAGGCAGAATTGTCAGACGCGTTTAGATAGGAATAAGAGGGATGGAACATGAATCAGAAAGATATAGATACGAGACGGGAATATAGAAAAAAAAGAAGAATACGAAATCAGGTAATCTCTTATAGTGTACTTGTTGTATTACTTGCCTGCATTGTATTTGGATCCATTGAAGGTGTGGGCCTGATTACTAAAAAACTAAATGCTAAAGCAGCTGCACAGGAAATTGTAAAAGAACAGATTCCGGAAGATACTGCAGCAGAGGCACCGACAACAGATCCGGTAGTACCAGAGGTTGTTGAAGAAACTACAGATCCACTGGTAGCATTTGTAGATGATTGTATTTCCCAGATGACATTAGAGGATAAGGTAGCAGGTCTCTTTTTAGTATCCCCAGAATCTATTACGGGAGTAACAGCAGCGACTACGGCAGGAAGTGGCACCCAGGAAGCATTGACAAAATATGCTGTAGGTGGGTTTGTATATACCAAAAAGAATATTGTAAACGGTGATCAGTTAAAAGAAATGCTGGCAAACACTGTTGCTATGAGCAAATATCCTATGTTTTACACAGTTTATGAAGAAGGCGGCGATGTTACCAGTCTTGCATCAGCAGGACTTGATGTTAAAACCTTTGATTCGATGTATAAAATCGGTGCAACTGCAGATACGGCAAACGCCTACAATCTTGGCAATACCATCGGGCTTTATTTAAAGGATTATGGATTTAATCTTGATCTGGCACCGGTTACAGATATCGTTACAAGTGTTGACACGTCATTTATGAAAGAAAGATCCTTTGGTTCGGATCCGACAGTGGTAGGAGCCATGGTTAGCTCCTGTGTACAAGGATTTACTGATGCAGGAATCAGTTCCTGTTTAAAACATTTCCCGGGTCAGGGAAATGCAACGGAAGATACCACAAATGCATATTCTGTTCTTGATCTTTCTTACAAAGAACTGCAGGAAAAAGAATTAATTCCATTTGTAGAGGGAATTAAAGCGGGTGCTGAATTTGTTATGATGAGTCATGTTACTGTTCCACAGATTACCGGCGACAGCACACCATCTTCTCTTTCAAAAGCTATGATTACAGACGTATTGAGGGGAGATCTTGGATTTGATGGCGTGGTCATTACGGATGCTCTAAATAAAAAAGCTATTACAGATTACTATACAACGGACCAGGCGGCTGTTATGGCTATCCAGGCAGGTGCGGATATGATTATGCTTCCTGATGATTTTGCAACAGCTTATCAGGCTATTCTGACCGCAGTTCAAAATGGTACCATTACAGAAGACAGAATCAATGAATCCTTACACAGAATCTATATGGTTAAATATAAAAACTATTTAGATAAATAATAACTTTTTAAATCAATAAATATAGCAGTAAATCCTAAAAAATTTAATAGATAAAGTGATTGACAAAGCACATATCATATAGTATATTATAACTTGCCCGCTGGTCCGGTGGGCAGATATGCGCGAGTGGCTCAGTTGGTAGAGCGCGACCTTGCCAAGGTCGAGGCCGCGGGTTCGAGTCCCGTCTCGCGCTCTTTTATATGAAAGATTAACAATGTAAGCTATGTCATTATATGACATAGCTTTTTGTGTTGTAGAACTCATTTAAATGCAAAGGAGTGGGAAAATGCCGCAGATTGACAAAAAGTATCTTGTTTTAAACGGAAGTACACTAAAGATTATTGCAATGGTGACTATGCTGATTGATCACATTGGAGCCGCGATTTTACTGTATCTGCCAACCTATGGTTATATTTCTGCAGCAGGTTACGGCAACTGGTATTCAGTATATACTGTTTTTAGGGGCATAGGGCGTACAGCGTTTCCTATTTTTTGCTTTTTGCTGGTAGAAGGTTTTTTCCATACTAAAAATATGAAAAAGTATGCACTGAACCTTTTGGGGTTTGCGATTATATCGGAGCCTCTTTTTGACTTTTCATTCAAAGATAAGTTTACCTGGTCGGGACAGAATGTTTTCTGGACACTCCTTATAGGGCTTGGCACCATATATTGTCTGGATCGTCTGATTAAGTATTTCAGGGGAGAAGAGATTGATTTTGGGAAATTGAAAAACCAGATACTGGCAGCCGTTGGTATGGTGGGAACTGTTATCATTGGAGGTGGACTCTCTATTCTGATGCAAACAGATTATAGTTATCATGGGATAATCCTCATTGTAATTTTTTATCTGCTTAGATATACCAGAGCACTGGCTGGTCTGATTGGTTATATTTCGCTTTTCTTTTTGGAACCGCTATGTCTACCCGGATTTCTGCTGATCCAGTTTTATAATGGAAAACGGGGATTGACGAAGTATTCAAAAAATCTAAAATATATTTTTTATGCTTTCTACCCAGCACATCTGCTACTTTTATTTGGTATCCGTTGTATTCTTAAATTTTTAGCTCCGACGTAATTATTGGATAATCATCAAATTTTTTGCTTCGATATAATAAGTGGATAATCATTAAAATTTTTTCTCTGATATAATTATTAGATAATCATCAATTTTTTTGCTTCGATATAATTATTAGATTATCATTAAATTTTTTGCTCTGAGATCGGTTTAAATAAGACTCAAAATAGGGGGAAATAAAATGAAATTAACATTTATCCGTGCAGATCATGAAGTTACGGGCAGCTGCCATTATATCAATGCCTGCGGAAAACACATTTTAGTAGATTGCGGTATGAAACAGGGTGCAAATATGTTTGAAAATTGTGAGATACCAGTTGATGCGTCTTTGATCGACTATGTTTTTCTTACACATGCACACATTGACCATTCGGGGCTCTTGCCATTGATTTATTCCAAAGGATTTAGAGGTTCTATATATACAACAGAGGCTACTGCAAATCTTTGCAGTATTATGCTCCGTGACTGCGCGCATATTCAGATGCAGGAAGCAGAGTGGAGAAATAAGAAAAGTGAACGTAATTCAAAACTGGAAAAATCTATTCCAATCTACAATATGGAGGATGCTGACGGTACTATTAAAAGAATTGTTTCCTGCGAATATAGCACGGAAATCGAAATAGCAGAGGGTTTAAAAATACGCTTTACGGATATTGGACATTTACTTGGCTCAGCCAGTATAGAAGTATGGATGACTGAAAACAGCATCACAAAGAAAATTGTTTTTTCGGGGGATATAGGTAATATTAATCAGCCATTAATAAGAGACCCGGCTAAAACAAAAGATGCTGACTATGTGGTTATGGAATCCACTTATGGCGATCGTTACCACACCATTGACAGGCCTAACTATGTTAAGGAATTAGCTGAAATAATAAGAGAAACTTTTGCAAGAGGAGGAAATGTCATTATTCCATCTTTTGCGGTAGGCAGAACCCAGGAAATACTTTACTTCCTAAGAACCATTAAAACGGAAAAAATGATACAGGGATTAGGAAATTTTCCGGTTTATGTAGATAGCCCTCTGGCAGTGGAAGCTACAGAAATATTTGAAAGAAATGAAAAAAACTGTTTTGATGAAGAAGCCCAGATTCTGGTTAAGCAGGGAATTAATCCTTTGACATTTCCTGGACTAAAACTTACCATTACCAGTGAAGAATCAAAGGCTATTAATTTTGATGAAACACCAAAAATAATTATTTCTGCGTCTGGTATGTGTGAAGCCGGAAGAATCAGACATCATTTGAAACATAATCTTTGGAGACCGGAATGCACAGTGATTTTCGTTGGATTTCAGGCAGTTGGTACCCTTGGAAGAATCATTCAGGATGGTGCAAAAGAAGTAAAACTTTTTGGAGAACCAATTGAAGTCAATGCAGAAATCAGACAGATTAAAGGCTTAAGCGGACATGCAGATAAGGCAGGATTACTTGACTGGATAAAAGGATTTGAAAAAAAACCGGATAAGGTTTTTGTAGTTCATGGAGAAGCGGCAGTTGCAGATTCCTTTACAGATTGTTTAAACAATGAATATGGATTTACTGCTTTTGCACCTTACAGTGGAACAAGTTTTGATCTGATGAACAATAAATTTATTAATGTTGCTGAACCTGTGGCTTTGAAGAAAAAAGAGAAAACTGTTTCGGATATTTTTGAAAGACTTATTGCTTCTGAAAGAAGACTGCTTGCTATCATTAATAAAAATCAGGGTAGCGCAAACAAAGATCTTGGAAAATTTGCAGATCAGATTAATTCTCTATGTGATAAATGGGATAGATAGTAAAAAATGTAATGCCTGCAACACAAACCTTATCTGTGCAAAAGTAGTAGAAATGAGGAATAAATATGAGTTTGGCTGATGAAAAGTTTATAGAAATGTGTAAAGATATTTTGGAAAATGGTACCAGTACGGAAGGCGAAAAAGTACGTCCCAGATGGGAAGACGGTACACCAGCCTATACCATAAAGAAATTCGGCGTTGTGAATCGTTATGACCTGACCAAAGAGTTCCCACTTCTCACATTGAGAAAGACGGCTTTAAAAAGTGCAACAGATGAAATACTCTGGATATGGCAAAAAAAATCCAATAATATCAAAGACCTTCACAGCCATATCTGGGATGAATGGGCAGATGAAGATGGTTCTATCGGAAAGGCATATGGATATCAGCTGGGAGTGAAGCATCAGTATCGAGAAGGAATGATGGATCAGGTAGACAGGGTGATATATGATTTAAAAAATAACCCCTTTAGCCGTAGAATCATGACAAATATATACGTTCATCAGGATCTTCACCAGATGAAACTGTATCCCTGTGCATACAGCATGACTTTTAATGTGACCCAGAAAAAAGGTGATGCCAGACTGACCCTGAATGCCGTTTTAAATCAGCGCTCTCAGGATATCTTGGCAGCAAATAACTGGAATGTGGTTCAATATTCTGTGCTTGTACATATGATAGCCCAGGTCTGCAATATGAATGTTGGAGAACTGGTGCACGTAATCGCAGATGCACATATCTATGACAGACATATTCCTATCATTGAAGAATTGATAAAAAGGCCTGTTTATGAAGCACCAACCTTCTGGCTTAATCCGGAAATCAAAGATTTTTATCAATTTTCAAGAGATGATGTAAGAGTAGAAAATTATATTACAGGACCCCAGATTGAAGGGATACCAATTGCTATCTAAAACATAGCAACTGCTATATAAAACATAGCAACTGCTATATAATGTAGTTCCATTCCGGTTGTTTTTAAAATTGAATGGAAGGAAGGTAACAGATATATGAATTTAATTGTTGCAGTAGATGAAAACTGGGCTATTGGTTGTAAAAATAAATTATTGGTGCGTATTCCAAATGATCACAAATTTTTTCGTCAGGAAACAGAAGGTAAGGTAGTTGTGCTTGGGAGAAAAACGCTGGAAACATTTCCTAATGGGTTGCCTTTGCTGAACCGCATTAACATTATTCTCACCACGGATTTAAGTTACCGGGTGAAAGATGCAGTAGTAGTTCATTCGATTGAAGAACTGTTAGAGGAAGTGAAAAAATACCCCACTGAAGATGTTTATATTATAGGAGGTGAGAGCGTTTACAGGCAGATGCTTCCATACTGTGATGTAGCCCATGTAACTAAAATAGAGCATACCTATGAGGCTGATAGTTATTTTCCGAATCTGGACGAGCTGGCGGATTGGAAAATAACCGGAGATAGTGATGAACAGACATACTTTGACCTTATTTATTCATTCTTGAGATATGAGAAAAATAAATAGGATTTTAAAAGATAAATAAACGAATATAAGACACGCAAGACATGCAAGACATATAGGACGAACTAGACATAAAGAAAACATTAGAAAGACTTTTGTGTGCAAATTGTTGACTTTTTATTTGAAAAGTATAATAATGAGTAAAATGTAAAGGAATACACACAAAAAAGGAGCGAATTCGATTATGTTAAATATCAGATTTGAAAAAATTTCCAATCCAAAGCCACTTCCAACACCGGAAAATCCATTGACTTTTGGTACTATTTTTACGGATCACATGTTCGTGATGGACTATGAAGATGGAAAAGGCTGGATTGATCCTCGAATTATTCCTATGGACCGCTTCAGATGGATCCTTCCTGTATGGTTTTTCATTATGGACAGGAAATGTTTGAAGGATTAAAAGCTTATAAGACGGAAGACGACAGAATCTTATTATTTCGCCCTGATAAAAATATAGAAAGAGCTAATAACACCAACGACAGACTTTGTATACCAAGAATACCTGAAGAGGATTTTCTTCAGGCGCTAAAAGAAATTGTTAAGGTGGATGCAGCCTGGATTCCTACAAACCCAGGAACATCTTTATATATCAGACCTTTTATAATTGCTACAGATCCATTTTTAGGTGTTAGACCTTCCTCTACCTATAAATTTATTATTATTTTATCACCAGTTGGAGCTTATTATCCAGAAGGACTGAATCCGGTAAAAATATGGATTGAGGATGAATATGTAAGAGCGGTGAGAGGCGGTTTGGGTGAAGCCAAAGCAGGAGCAAATTATGTTGCAAGCCTCAAAGCCCAGGTAAAGGCTCATGACGCAGGTTATTCACAGGTTTTATGGCTGGATGGGGTAGAACGAAAATATATTGAAGAAGTAGGAGCTATGAATATCTTCTTTAAGATAAATGGAGTTGTTGTAACACCTGTGCTGAATGGAAGTATTTTACCCGGTGTTACAAGAAGCAGCTGTATTGAACTTTGTAAGTCATGGGGATATCAGGTAGAAGAACGAAAAATTTCAGCAGATGAACTTTTTACAGCAGCTAAATCAGGAGAACTGGAAGAAGTATGGGGTACTGGAACTGCAGCGGTTGTATCGCCGGTAGGAAACCTTAGAAAAGGTGATGTAGTAGCACAGATTGGGAATGGTGGAATTGGAGAATTAAGCCAAAAACTATATGATACTGTTACAGGAATCCAGCTTGGAAAAATAGCAGGACCTGAGGGTTGGGTAGTAGAAGTATTATAATATATAAAAAAGCCTTCGAGACAATAGTCTCGGAGGCTTTTTGTAAACCTGTAAATTCCTTGATGGATTCAACCGGTTTTAGTCCATATTCAATTTCTTTTTCATTAATACTAATGTAACAATATAAAAACCAACCCCGAAGATTGCTGAGATTATAAAAGAACTTAGAAAACTAGAGTTAAGGACTGCACTTAAGGACATTTCTTCGCTGGTATTGTTTACCATACTTGAGATACTCTGTGGAAGTGCAATATAGGACATAACGGTTTGTTCCAGAATATAGATACCAATATAAGCCAGTATGGAACCCATTACTTTATGCTTTACAAACATTTGTCCAATGGAAATGGAAGCATATATCATCAGAACAGATGAGAATAAACTTATCACACATCCAATGGCAAAAAGAGTGAAATAAAGCCATAAAGGCATATTTATTGCTTCTCTTATTGCAGGAAGAACAGCTTCCCAACCTTTGCTTATTTCACCGCTGATATCAACAGTTGGATCAATGGCACTGAAAAGACTGAATGCAAGTGAGAATACACTTAGTATAATTACTATAAGGGTAACCAGGTAACTTCCTACCGCAACAAGGATTTTGGAAATAATATGCTGGGATGCAGTAACTGGAAGTGTGTGCATAAGGTATCCTTCATCACCATACAGGTTACGATAAAAACGTAAAGCCATATAAATCAGAACAGCAACGCTGATTACGACAATACTTAAATAATAAAAAATAAGTGTAAGCACACCAAGGATATTAAGTGCCTGATTATCAGACTGGATTATGGTACTGCGGAAGGAAAAAATTCCAAGCAGTGTTACCAGTATTAAGAAGCAGTTCATGGCAGCAATGACACGCCAGGAAGATCTCCATTCGTATTTTAATAATTTTCCTAACATGCAAATACCTCCCTGAAGAATGCATCAACACTCTTGCCTTTTTGTTCACGGATTGCTTCCACTGTAGAACAAAGAATAATCTGGCCATCACGGATAAAAATCACATCATCCAGAATGTTTTCAATATCTGAAATTAGATGGGTGGAAAGCAGGATTGTTGCATTTTCATTATAATTTGTGATAATTGTTTTTAATATATAGTCTCTGGCAGCAGGATCTACACCTGCGATAGGTTCGTCCAAAATATAAAGATCTGCGTTTCGGCTCATAACAAGAATAAGCTGGACTTTTTCTTTGGTACCTTTTGATAAGGTTTTCATTTTTGAGGTGCTGTCAATCTTTAAGGCCTGTAGCATGGAATACGCACGGTCTTTTGCAAAATCATCATAAAAATCTCCAAAGAAATCAACTACTTCACTTACTTTCATACTATTTTGCAAATAAGTTTTTTCGGGAAGATAAGCAATTTTCTTTTTTGATTCAACACCGGGCTCGAAGCCATTAATAAGCACTTTTCCGGCTGTTGGTGTAAGAAGACCATTCATCATTTTTATCAGAGTGGTTTTCCCGCTGCCGTTAGGTCCAAGCAGACCAATGATTTTTCCTCTTGGAATAGTGATATTCATGTTATCTACGGCAAGTTTTCGACCTTCATAGACCTTTGTAAGACCTACTATTTCTACTAAATTTTCCATTTATTCTACCTCCCTGACTGCAGTCTGCATTAAATTTACGATTTCTTCTTTGCTATAGCCAAGTTCCTTCATTTTTTCAAAAAATGCAACAATCTGTTCAGTTGCCAAATCCTGTTGAATTTTCTTAATCATTTTCAAATCCTCCGTTACTAAACGGCCGCTTGTCCGTTGAGTTATTATCAATCCGCTTCGTTCCAATTCGGTAAAAGCCTTTTGCATTGTGTTTGGATTTACGCTGGCCATTGCGGCTAATTCTCTTACGCTTGGAAGCTTGTCTCCGGGTTTATAATATCCGGATACGATTTGGAGCTGAATTCTTTCTACCAGTTGCAGGTAGATAGGTCTGTCCTGATTTAATTCCCATGCCATATGCTCATTCCTTTCTATAATTTATTTACAATAATCCACTTTTTAATGTATGTATTACTGTATTAACTAATTAATACAATAGTACGTATTTTAGAAAATGTCAATATCTATTTAAAAAAAAGAAAAATTTATAAAAAGAACTTTTTTTCATGGGGTTTTGTTGCACTACGCAAAGTAATAATGATATAATCAAAAGTGGCTATTTCTATACGGAAATGGATCCCCAAATCCTTTTTAAAGGAAATATAGAGACATGAGGTGGGAATTTGAAAGAAGTTATTGAACAACTGATAAATGACAAATTTCATTCAGACAATGGTTCTATAGATTTTTCCTGTCCAAAACTGGAACTTGAGTTGAAAAAGGATGAAATCAGGGAAAGTGATTTCCAAGTTGTTTCTACTACCGGAGCAGTTGTAAAGGGTATTATAGTTACATCAAATCTCAGAATCCGTCTTGTTACTACAGAGTTTGAAGGAGTTCAGTCAACGGTTCGTTTCTACTTTGACAGCACTGGGATGGAAGAGGGAGATATAGTCAAAGGCGAAATTCATATTGTTTCTAATTTCGGAGAGTATTATTTACCAATAATTGTATCCGTAGAACATTCTGTTGTAAAGACATCGCTGGGTAGCATAAAAAATCTGTTTCATTTCGCAAATCTGGCAAAGACCAACTGGTTGGAGGCTGTGAACCTATTTTATTCCAAAGATTTTAATGAACTTTTCGGTGCAAATGATAAGCAGTACTATGGAGCATATGAAGGACTGTCCAGAATTCCAGGTAATCAGCAGAATTTAAATGAATTTCTGATAGTAATAAATAAGAAACAAAAAATAGAATATCTGGTGGATACCACCTCTTTTGTAATTGAAAATCCAAAAGGAGTAGTTGAGGAAGGTGTTACCATTACCAGAAACGGTTGGGGCTATATTTATCTCCAGTTGGAGATTCAGGGAGATTTTTTATATACTGAAAAAAGAAATCTATTGGAAGAAGATTTCCTTGGCAACCAATGTGGTTTGAAATTTTATGTAGATAGTAAAAAACTTCATGAAGGAAATAATTTTGGAAAAATAATAATTTATAATACTTTTCATAAAATAGAAATTCTGGTTACAGCTGTTCAGGAATGGGCAAATCATGGCAATCTTCAAAAAAGACAGGAGCTGGAAAATCTTAATGTCCAGCTTATGAAGCAATACCTGAAATTCAGGACACAGCAGATATCTACCAGTGAGTGGCTGAAAAAAACAGAACCTATTGTAGAAAAACTTAACAGTTACGAAGCTGAAAATCCAGAATATCGTCTGTATCAGGCACATTTTCTCATCGGAGAAGATCGATTTAATGAAGCAAAATGGATATTGGATCATATAGAGGCAATTTTAGTAAAAAAGGATTATGACCCGGAAGTATGGTGTTATTATCTGTATTTGACTACGCTCCAGAACCGGCAGGAGGATTACATTAATAAAGTTGCCAGGGAAGTTCAGAAAATTTATGGTAACTATCCCACATCCTGGCGAATAGGCTGGATTGTTATGTTTCTGGATGAAGAATATAACCATAGTCCCTCAAAAAAATGGGTGTTTATGGAAGAAATATTTGAGAAAGGGTGCACCAGCCCTGTGATTTATGTGGAGGCTTACCAGTTACTTAAGAGTACCCCTACATTGCTTCGTAAATTATCAGGTTTCGAGCTGCAGGTGCTCCGTTTTGCGCAGAAAAACCACCTGTTAAACGCAGATGTAATCGGACAGATTCATTATCAGATTAATAAGGTAAAGGGTTTTTCGGATTTACTGTTTGAACTTTTAGAAGCCTGTTATTCTCAGAAAAAAGACTCTGAAACGCTGTCGGCAATCTGTTCTCTGCTGATTTCCGGCAATAAGACGGGAAGCCGGTACTTTTCATGGTATCAGAAAGGGGTACAGGAAAACTTAAGAATAACCAAATTGTATGAATATTATATGATGTCAATTGACTTAAGTTATACAGGTGAATTGCCTAGAATGGTGGTTATGTATTTTGCTTATCAGAGCGAGCTTTCATATGAAATCAAAGCATTCTTATATGCGAATATTTTGATTCATAAAAAGAATTATCAGGATCTGGAAAGCCAGTATATGGAGGAAATGGAACGTTTTGTATTAGAGCAGATAAGAAAATGCAAAATAAATGACAATCTTTCCTATCTGTATCGGACGCTGATTTCAGGAGCTATGATTAATAAAGAAGTGGCAAACCAGCTTGCTCCATTACTTTTTATGCATGAAGCTGTAATTTCCAATCCTTCTATAAAAAGAGTGATAGTGGTACATGGAAAAGTCTGTGGTGAAATTTCCTATCCTGTAATAAATGGCAGGGCACAGTTTCCAATCTACAGTGTTGATAATCGTATCTTTCTGGAAGATGAAAAACAGAATCGTTATTTACAGACCATTCCTTTTGAAATAAGAAAATTGTTTAACTATAATAAACTGATTACCATGATAAGTCCTTACATTAACGAGCGGTTGGGCTTTGACATGAATATTTGTGAAGGAAACAGGAATTATGTTTCCATAACAGGTGAAAATGCTCAGCGTTACTTTAGGCTGGCCATTTCACCTAAGATTACAGATGAGTATAAAAGAGACATACGGTTAAAACTTGCACAATATTATTATGAAAGTGATATGATTCGGGAACTGGATTTTCTTCTTGAAAAAATGGAACCGTCAAAGATGGATGTCAAGGAACGAGGGGAATTTATACAATACCTTGTGACCAGGGGAATGTATGATATGGCTCTTGCCTGGATTAAAAATTATGGCGTTGAAGGTGTTCAGACAAAAAGTCTGGTTCGACTCTGTGGTAGAATACTGGAGCGGGATGGTATGGAGTATGACCGTGATATCCTGGCAATCTGCTATAGTGCCTTTAGTGGAGGAAAATATGATGAAGTAATTCTTACCTATCTGTGCAAGTATTATGAAGGAACTATTAAGAATCTTCGTGATATCTGGCGCGGGGCAAAAGATTTTGGACTTGACCTGAAGACGATTAGTGAAAGAATTATTGTCCAGATGCTTTTCAGTGGTGCATTTGTAGGTGATAGTACATTGATATTTGAATCCTACAAAAAGGAAGGCACTTCTTTAAAAATTGAAATGGCATATCTGTGCCAGAACGCTTATGATTTTTTCGTTCTGGACAGGGTTATGAATCCGGACCTTTTTTCAGATATCGGAAGACATTATATGAGAGAAGATTCCATTAATCTGATCTGTAAACTGGCATATCTGAAATATTTTGCAGAAAATTTACAGGAGCGTACCCCTGCAATAATGGTGGTAGCGGGTAATTTTATAAGAGATATTGTTTCTTTGCATCTTTTATTTCCGTTTTTCAAGGATTATACGGATTGTTTTCCGGAAATTTCCCGTTTTCTGGACAGAACTATGATTGAATATAAGTCGAAACCGGAAAGCAAAGTTGTGATTCATTATCTAATTGAAAAGGAAGACAGCGATAATGAGTATATGAAGGAAGAAATGACAAATATGTATAGTGGTATTTTTGTGAAGTCCTTTGTCTTGTTTTTTGGAGAAAGACTGCAATATTATATTACTGAGGAAAGCGACCGGAAGGAACAGCTTACGGAAAGTGGTACCATCAGTAAGAGTGATATCGGAAATACTGTGAAAGAAAGCCGTTTCAATATGCTTAATGACCTGGCAATCGGTAAAACTTTACAGGATTATGACACAGTTGACACTGTGATTGAAGATTATCTGTTAAAAAATTTTATTACAGAAAAATTATTCCATGTTTTATAAGCTGAGGTAAACCAATGTTTCTGGAAAATAACACCATAAATAAAAAAAATAGCGACAAAATCTTGATTGGCTACGATCTGGGGGACTGTGTTTCCCAGATAAGCTATTGTTATTTTGATGCCGAGGAACCACTGACGGTTCCCACGGTTACAGGAACACAGCAGTATAATATCCCAACGGTTTTGCTAAAAAGGCAGGACGTAAATCAATGGTTTTATGGAAAAGAAGCATTGAAAAACAACATGGGTGAAGAGGGCTTTCTGTTAGACATGCTTGTTACAAAAGCAAAATCTGGAGAAGACATAGTTGTTGACGGAATTTCTTATAATCCAGTGGCACTCCTGACTCTTTTTATGAAAAGAAGCCTGTCATTACTTTCGATGACAGTTCCTATGGACAAGGTAGAAGCTGTTATGATAACAGTTGATAATCTGGACTACAGGATGATAGAGGTGCTTACAGAATCGGTTGCAAATCTGAGCTTGAAGACAAAAAATATACATTTCCAAAGTCATGTGGAAAGCTTTTTTCATTATGTTGTCCATCAGCCAAGAGAACTTTGGAATCATCAGGTTGTTGCCTGTGATTTTAGCGGAGAAATATTGAAAACCTATCGTTTGGAGATGAACAGACATACGACGCCTATTGTGGCCTTTATTGATTCTGAAGTTCATGGCAATGTAAGAAGAGATGTGTACAATGCAGATATAAAAACAGCAGTGGAGATGGACCAACAATTTCTTCAGGCTGCAACAGAGTTCTGTTATGAAAGAATTATAACCACGGTTTATTTGATAGGAGAGGGGTTCCAGGGAGACTGGGCGGAAAACTCCATAAAATATCTGTGCAATACCAGAAGGGTTTTTGCGGGTAATAATCTTTATAGCAAAGGTGCCTGCTATGGTCTGCGAGAAAAATATGATACTGCAGATATCGGCAATGGATACGTGTTTTTGGGTGATGAGAAGCTGAAAGCAAATCTGGGTATGAAAGTGTTACGAAGAGGTGACGCTTCCTATTATGCCATCATGGATGCAGGAATTAACTGGTACGACGGTAAAAAGGAACTGGATTTTATGCTGAATACGGGAAAAACTGTTACTTTGATGTCAACTCCTTTAAATGGTAAAAATCCAAAAGAATTTATTATTACACTTACAGGATTGCCGGACAGACCTGAAAAAACAACCAGAATCCGTTTGACCATGGATATGAAATCAGAGAGCGTGGCACATGTAATATTAAAAGACCTTGGATTTGGAGAAATTATCCGGTCTTCAGGAATGCAGTGGGAAGAGGAATTTGAAGTACTATAAAAACAAAAGGAGAGAGCGCAATGAGTAATATCAGTCTTTGTGTGGGAAATTATGCAAAAAATCCATATTTTCTTGAGCGTACAAATGTTGCGGTGTCTTCTGTTGAGGAATTGTGTTATGTTCTGAAGGAAAACGCATTTCTGATAGATTCCAGGATTGTTAACAGAAAACTGGCGGACTGGATATTTGAAGAATGTGCTCTGCTAGAACTTGGAAAAAGTCTTTATTCATTGATCAATACAGGAGGATCCGTCAGTGCATTTGTGGGTTGCATCCTGGATTACGTTCATTATCTGGAAAAAGAACAGGTTAAGGATATTGAATTACTTTTAAAAGAAAATTCAAATTTATCTGAAATTGAAAAACGTAAGGCAAGAGCAGATTATGCTATAAAAAATCATAAATATCTGCTCGCGATCAGAGAGTATGAAGAACTGGGAACCATTATTGGTGACAATGATAGTGCGCTTTTGGGAAGAGTATATCACAATGCAGGAGTTGCTTATGCAATGCTCTTTTTATATGAAGAAGCAGAAAAATATTTTCAGAAGGCATACGAAAGACTTAAGAATGAGGAAAGTTATCTACAATATCTGGCTGCAGTTCGAATGCAGAAATCCCAGAGTGAATATATTTCATTTATAGCTGACAGGCAGGAAGCTTTTGGGGTCTCTATGAAGCTGGAAAAAGAAGTTACACAGATTACAAACCAGTGGAATGCTGCTAAAAATAAAATTCTCATTGATGATATGCGTAAGATGAAAGCTGGGGGAAACAACTCAGCATACTATCAGAAAATGGATGAAATCGTTATGGAACTGAAAGAAGAATACCGGGAAAGTGTGGTAGAATATTAAATGGGATGGTTTTCTAAGGTATTTAGCAAAAAGAAAAAAAGTACGGAAAATGAAAAAGAAATTCAGTTTGAAGATACAAAAATAAACAGACAGGCAATTAATCTGAGGGATGGTTATCAGCGTGAAAAATATGTACGCAACTGTCTGGAGCAAATAGGAGAAGCCTGTGGCGAAACAGATACTTTAAATGTGGAATATAGCGGAGTTACATCCTACCTGCTGGATCTGGAAGAACTGGAAGCACTGCCGGAAGAAGAAAAAAGCGAAGTCAGATTATATGCCTCAAAAATAGATAGCTATGATAAAAGTAAAACAAATTATCAGGGCAGGAGGCAGAGAATAACGGAACCCCAGTTTCTGCAAATGGAAAAACTGGCAGATGAAATGCCGGAGTGCCATGAAAAACTAAAAAAAGAAGAAGAAAAACGAGTTCTGATTAAACAGGATTTAAGCCGCCTGGAGGGTGAAAAACAAGCCTATCTTTACAGAAAAGAAGAAATCATAGCCTCTATGGCAAATGAAAAAGGAATGACTATAATTATACTCTGCGCACTGATTTTGCTTGTTATTATCTTGTTTTGCATGCAAACGTTAATGGCAATGGATGTAAAACTAGGGTATCTGATTGCTGTAGCTGTTGCAGCTATCTTTCTGACTTTTATTTTTATGAAATATACAGATGCTTCCATAGAACAAAAAAAAGTGGAAAAAGGAATTAATAAACTTATTTTGTTGCAGAACACCGTGAAAGTAAGATACATCAATAACTCACAACTTCTGGATTATTATTATCTGAAATATAATGTAAAAAATTCCAAGGAACTTATCACGTTGTGGGAAGAATATACAAAAGAATGTGAAGAGCGTAAACGCTATGAAAATATGACATCAGAACTTGAGAAAAGTAAAAAAGATCTTCTTTACGTACTGAAAAGATATCAGTTGTCAGATCCACACGTCTGGTTACATCAGGCAGGGGCACTTGTCAATAGAAATGAAATGCTTGAAATCCGACATGAACTTATCCAGAGAAGGCAGAAACTGAGAAAGCAGCTTGAATATAACCAGCATATAGCAGAAGAAAGAAAAGACGAAATAAAGAAACTGGTAGAAGAATACCCGGAATATGCCAAGGAAATACTTAAAATCGTATCGGAATATGATGAAAAATAAAATATAAAAAAATATGAAATCAGAACGAATAACATATCTCAAATCAGAACGAATAATATATCTCAAATCAGAACGAATAACATATCTCAAATCAGAACGAAGAACATATCGGCTGAAAATCAAATTACAAGTAAATATTAACTGACAGGAAAGTTTCCATGGCAGGCAGGAATATTGACAATCCCGGTTTGCCATGATAATATTTCATGGTGTTAGCGGTTTACCATGGTAAATCATTACACTGGTAAAACATTACCATGGCAAACAGTTACCAAGATGACTGAGTGATGTGGGGCATTAGGCAGAGGGAGAATTTATGAAAAAAATAATAGCATTATTAATGGTAACAATACTAGCAGCTGGGTTAATGACAGCCTGCGGAACTAAAAAATCATCAGACGATAAAATATTAACAGTAGGTTTTGATGCCGAATTTCCACCTTATGGTTATTTGGACGAAGCAACTGGAGAGTATACAGGCTTTGACCTGGAGCTGGCACAGGCAGTATGTGACAATCTGGGTTGGACGCTGGTTAAACAGCCAATTGACTGGGATACAAAAGATATGGAACTGTCTTCAGGTTCTATAGACTGTATCTGGAACGGTTTTACCATAAATGGAAGAGAAGATGATTACACATGGAGTATTCCGTATGTAGATAATAGTCAGGTATTTGTCGTAGCAGCTGATTCAGGTATTGCTTCAAAAGCGGATCTTTCGGGCAAAAATGTTGGCGTGCAAAAAGATTCCTCTGCCCTTTCTGCATTGAATGCAGATGAGAACGCAGATTTACTGGCATCATTTTCAAATTTGAACCAGTATAGCGACTATAATACTGCAATGCTTGATCTTGAAGCAGGAGCAATCGATGCAGTTGCCATGGATATTGGAGTTGCACAGTACCAGATTGCACAGCTTTTTGAGCAGGGAAAAGAATTTGTTATTGTTAATGATTATCTTTCTTCCGAACAGTATGGCATAGGTTTCCTGAAAGGCAATGAAGAATTAAGAGATACGGTGCAGGCTGAACTTCTAAAACTTGTAGATGATGGCACTTTTGCAGCACTTGCAGAAAAATACGGACTTACCGATCAGGTAATTTTAGGAAAATAAACCTCCTGAAAAATAAAAAACGATATGGCAGACTGAAAAAGTTGCCTTTTTAAGGGAAGGGGAGCAGAGATTCTGCTCCTGTTTTATTTTTAGATAAAGAAGTTTATAA
>Ga0302288_1001176_pt1 | contig 17510 bp, 18 predicted proteins | sample III_Fen_N1_1_FD_194549 | JGI IMG/M metagenome (GOLD analysis project Ga0302288, IMG submission 194549) | Peat permafrost microbial communities from Stordalen Mire near Abisko, Sweden - III_Fen_N1_1 | ecosystem: Environmental > Terrestrial > Soil > Wetlands > Permafrost | place: Sweden: Abisko...
ATCTGAACCGCTTTTCAGAAAAGCAGTCGAAAACATAACTGGAGTCCCCATTCTAGCATTAAAAAGCGCCTTCCCAAAATTTAAACTAAAAGAGTTTGACCGTGGATTCTCAAAATTTGATCCAATAAAGCGAAATATGCCTATTGATTTCAAAAAGGATTTTATAAAGAAATAAGGTCTGAAATAGTCATCCAGAAGAATAAAACAATAAACCCTTATAAGGCTGAAGGAAGCTTCATCTTTTTATGAAGTTTATTCTCTGAAAATAAGATTAAAGCTATGAATAGCTGAAAATACAACAAGCAGAATGAATCTGTAATCTAATCGCAAAAATCAGCTAATATTCAGCAATTTATAAAAAGAAAAGAGCAACTCCACCCACTGTAATAACAGCCCCAAGTATTTCCTTCCAGTTCACCGTTTCGTGAAAGAAAACAATTGCAGGAGGAATAATTAATACCGGGACGATAGACATGATGGTTGCTGCAATTCCGGCCTGAGTGTGCTGAATGGCAATCAGGGAAAAGGAAACGCCAAGGAAAGGTCCAAAAAATGAACCTAATGCAATTCGTTTCATCGCAGGTTTATGCTGAATAGCTTTCCATACATTTCCATATCGTTTAGTAATCAAAATAATAATTGCAAATCCAATCATTCCAGTAATCACCCGAATATGTGATGCGGCAAAAGCATCATAATTTCCCATTCCCTTTTTACTCAGAACTAAACCAACGCCTTGACCAACTGCACCTCCAAATGCCAGCAAAATTCCCTTAATGCTATAATTGGTAATAATTTTTCGCCTCTTTGTCAAATCAACATCTTGTTTTTCACGCTTCAGAATAACAATTGAGATTCCGGCAAGCGTTACAAACATTCCAACCCAGTTCATCGGGCTAAGTATTTCGCCCAATATCCACCAACCAACCAAAGCTGTAATTGGAGGCGCCAATGCCATTATCAACATAGCAATTCGTGCTCCAACAATCACGTACGCCTGAAAGAGCAGCAAATCACCAAATACGAATCCAACTAATCCGGAAAGAGCCAGCCATGCCCATCTTTCAGCTCCAGCATCGAAAGGCAAAACCATACCTCGCCGAAAATAATCCACAACACAAAATATTACAAAAGCAATCACCAACCGGATTAAATTAACCGATAACGATCCAACCTTCTTTCCGGCCGATTCGAAAGACATACCAGTAATTGTCCAAAAAACGGCGGTAAACAAGGCGGCAATTTCACCAAAATAATGCTCCATTTTTCTTAAGTAAAATGAACGGCGAAGATAAAGAAAGAAGTGACTAAATCGAGTCTGAGTTCAGAGTAAAATTTTAGGCAATCCGAACGCTTGAAACTCCAAAATTTGTTATTCCATATCGTTTAAATGAAGATCCAGCGCTTTAACCGAGATCTGAATTTCGCGTATTGAAAGGGCAAGCGAAAGGATTAGTAAGACCAATGCAATTCCAAACAATATTTCGGCCCAAATATGGAAATTTACATAAATCATAAACATGCAAATTACACAAAGCAGCAAACTGGATATACCCAAAACCTGCATCTGTTGAGTTAAACGTAAGCGTCTTCTCAAATTATTAATCTGGCCAAGTATAATTGAGTTTGGGTTTTCCTTGAAAGCGGTATGGAGATTTCGAACCACTGACGCATAAGCCAAAAATCGATTGGTATAAGCAAGAAGGATAAGTGAAATAGCCGAAAACAGTAACGCGGGCGTAGTTAGAGTTAGTTGTTCCATAAATATTGTTTTATGTGCCTAAAATTCGAAATGCCTCAAGATGAAAACAAAAGCGCCCAGACGAGTATCAAATTTTAGGCACTCGAGTTCGCTTCAGGCATTCCGAACTTTTTATTTCAACAATCCGGAAATGGTCTCTCTTAGTTTTTCTTCTCTAAGATTACGGCCTACAATTTTACCGGTTTTATCGATTAATAAATTGGATGGTATGGAGTTTACTGAATATATAGCAGCGGCTTCGTTCTTCCATCCTTTCAAATCAGAAACTTGCGGCCAGGCTAATTTATCGTCAGCAACCGCCTTTTCCCATTTGGCTTTATCACTATCAAGCGAAACGCCAAAAACACCAAACCCCTTTGCCTTATAACTGTTAAAAACCGAAACTACATTAGGATTCTCACGCCGACAAGGGCCACACCATGATGCCCAAAAATCAATCAAAGTATATTCATTTTTCGAATAAACATCGCTCAACTTTATTGGGTTTCCGCTTGCATCATTCAAAGTAAAATCAAGAGCAGTTTGTCCTATCGCAACTAACTTTAGTTTAGCAACACGGTCTTTCAAGCTGAGAACTGTCGGTACTGAATCAAGTTTTGAATCCAATCCTGACAAAAATCCATTTAAAACATCAGCTTCCATCTCGTAATAAACTTGTCCTAATATGTAAGGAGAAATATAAGATGTCGGATTAGCCTTAATATAATCTTTTTGCAGATTTTCTTCTTTCATAAAAGCCTCGTCTGATAAAGTCATTAAGCTATCTGCTTTAGATTTATTGCCATTTTTAGCGGCTTCTTTCGAAAGTTCATAAAGATTATTTCCTTGTTTGTCAATCACATCTATTTTATCCTGAAGAGCTTGTAATTCATCCTGAACTTTTGATCCGACAACTTTCAAATTCATAATTGAATCAGCAGAACCCGAAACCGAAATCATTGAGTTTTCAATAAAAAATGGAAATCTGTCCTTCTTAGAACTTAATACCAGATAATAAATTTCAGGATTTTTTACAACTCCCTTGAAAACAGCCTCCCCGTTAACTAAGTTAACAGAATCCAATTTTACCCAGTCTCCACTTTTTCGTTGACTTAAATATGCTTTCCCTTCAGCAGAAGTGAGTTTCAGTTTAACTTCGTAGGAAGGTTTGGTGCTACAAGCCGTAATTCCAAACACTAAAGCAATCAGCAATAAATTTTTCATCATCATATTTATTAATTATTTTTTAAGTATAACAAGTGATCGCAAATTACAAGAATTTTATGAATGGTTTATAATTTTAACCGACAAAAAAAACCGGGAACGAATCCCGGTTCTTTGTTTTTATTCAGAAATATTAAAAACTTATTTTTCCTAAACAAGTTTACTTTGTATAAGCTTCTAAATGAACACTTCCAACAGAACGACCTGATGGGTCGGCATTGTTCTTAAAACTGGCATCCCATTCCAATGCAATTGGCGTACTGCAAGCAATTGAAGGCACCGAAGGCACACAGCTTGCTGCCGAATCAGAAGGGAAATGTTCAGTAAATATTGACCTGTAATAATACTCTTCTTTTGACATTGGAGTATTAATCGGAAATCTAAATTTGCTGGTATTCATCATTTCATCGGTTACACTTTCAGAAACCATTACTTTTAATGAATCTATCCAGTTGTAGCCAACTCCATCTGAGAATTGTTCTTTCTGGCGCCAGACAACACTCTCAGGCAAATAATCTTCAAAAGCTTTACGTACAACCCATTTTTCCATCCGACCATTTTTAGCCATTTTTTCTTCCGGATTAATACGCATTGCCACATCCAAAAATTCTTTATCGAGAAATGGAACACGACCTTCAACACCCCAGGCAGCTAACGATTTGTTGGCGCGTAAACAATCGTACAAATGCAGTTTGCTCAATTTACGAACGGTCTCTTCGTGAAATGCCTGCGCATTCGGCGCTTTGTGGAAATAAAGGTAACCTCCAAAAATTTCATCGGCACCTTCGCCAGAAAGAACCATCTTAACGCCCATCGACTTGATAACGCGTGACAGAAGATACATCGGAGTCGATGCACGAACAGTTGTTACATCATATGTTTCGAGGTGATAAATCACATCACGTATGGCGTCCAATCCTTCCTGAACAGTAAAATGTATCTGGTGATGAATAGTTCCGATGTGATCAGCTACTTTTTGGGCGGCAGCTAAATCGGGAGATCCAACCAGACCAACTGCAAACGAATGTAGTTGAGGCCAATAGGCTTGTTGTTGTGAATCTTGCGATTCAACTCGGTAAGCTGCATATTTTTTTGCAATGGCAGAAATTACGGATGAATCAAGTCCTCCTGAAAGCAAAACCCCATAAGGCACATCCGACATCAACTGGCGGTGAACGGCATCTTCTAATGCTTTACGTAAAACATCAATATCAAAGCCATTGTCCTTCACTGCATCATAAGATGTCCACTCGCGCTCGTACCAGGTTTTTACTTCACCATCGGCACTATACAAATATTTACCGGGTAAAAACTCCTCAATAACACTGCAATAACCTTCGAGAGCTTTCAACTCGGATGCAACGAAATAATTACCAGATTTATCCCATCCCTGATACAATGGAATAATTCCAATATGATCACGGGCAATCAGGTAAACATCTTTTTCCTGGTCATACAAGGCAAATGCAAAAATACCATTTAGGTCTTCCAAAAAGTCAATGCCTTTTTCGCGGTACAAAGCTAAAATTACTTCGCAGTCGGAATGAGTCAAAAACTCATATGAACCTGCAAGTCGTTCCCTAATTTCAAGGTGATTATATATTTCGCCATTCACGGCGAGTACCAATTTACCATCTTTACTGTATAACGGCTGTTGTCCTGATTCAGGATCAACAATCGACAATCGTTCGTGAGAAAGAATAGCTTTATCACATGAAAAAATACCAGACCAATCCGGACCACGATGACGAATTTTCTTTGACATCCTTAAAACCTGACAACGCAAATCTTGAGCTGGTGTTTTCAAATCAAATACTCCAACAAATCCACACATAATATTATCTTTTAAATATTCATATAACAAATAATCTGACTGCCAAAATTATACAATTTGATTATATTTTAAAAGTTTTGTTGACATTTTTCTTATTTTACAATACTTTCACTATCTTTTAATTCATATTTCGACATATTTTAACCATTCATGAAATTGACTTTTTATCCACACTCCCTTTTTTTGAAACGCAAACTAAGAGAATAGATGAAAATTTCAGAAACACCCCTCTTGCCAAATCGACAATAAACAAAAAACAAGTATCTTTTTACAAAACACCTCAATACTATAAATTTTACAATAAAGCCTCAAATAATGCAAAAAGGCAGTCAAAATTGACTGCCTTTTTGCATATTTCTTTAAAATATTGTCTAAACGTTAAACCGAAAATGCATAATATCGCCATCCTGAACCACATATTCCTTCCCTTCAATTCCGATTTTACCAGATTCACGACAGGCTGCTTCTGAACCTAAACGAAGATACTCGTTGTATTTTATCACCTCTGCACGGATAAACCCCCGTTCAAAATCGGAATGAATAATACCCGCAGCTTGGGGAGCTTTTATTCCACGAACATATGTCCAGGCACGACTCTCGTCGGCACCAGTAGTAAAATAGGTTTCGAGATTAAGCAACTTATATGCAGAGTGAATCAACTTATTTACTCCGGGTTCAGTCAATCCAAGTTCTTCCAAAAACATTTGTTTTTCTTCATAAGTTTCCAGTTCTGCAATATCTGATTCGGTTGCTGCAGCAATTACTAAAATTTCAGCATTTTCATCTTTTACTGCTTCTCTCACCATCTCAACATAATTATTTCCATCTTTGGCCGACGCCTCGTCAACATTACAGGCATACAAAACAGGCTTATTCGTAAGTAAATAGAAATCAAAAGTGAGCTTTTTCTCTTCAACAGTGAGTTCTACAGTTCGTGCTGATTTGCCCTGAATAAGTGCATCACGATAACGCTGACTAATTTCAACAATCTTTTTGGCTGTATTATCAATGCCGTGTTTCGCAACTTTCTCCCACTTAGAAATACGAGCTTCAACAGTTTCGAGATCTTTTAACTGTAATTCAATATCAATTATCTCTTTATCACGAACTGGATTAATTGATCCATCGACATGAGTAATGTTATCATTATCAAAACAACGCAATACATGAATGATTGCGTCAGTTTCACGAATTGTAGCAAGAAATTGATTTCCCAAGCCTTCACCCTTACTCGCACCCTTTACCAAACCGGCAATATCTACAATTTCAATGGTCGTAGGAACAACCTTCTTGGGATTATCAATCCGCTGCAGTTCAATTAACCGGTTGTCAGGAACTGTAATGACACCAATATTGGGTTCGATAGTACAAAACGGATAATTCGCCGATTGTGCCTTGGCGCTCGACAAACAATTGAACAAAGTTGACTTTCCAACATTCGGAAGTCCTACAATTCCACACTTTAAAGCCATTCTTCTTTTCCTTTATAATTTTGTTGCAAAGATAATCGATTCAGCCAACTATGAAGCCATTATTATTCGTGCAATTTGAATGATTTAATTTCGGGAGATAACTCTTTGAATACAACAGCAATGTTAAAAATCTGTAAAAGACCATCTAAATCTCATCAAAGATTTCAATAACTCTTATCTACAGTAAATCAAAGCATTACTTTTTAGCCTCTGAATTACGTCTATTAATAATTAGGCGTTACTATAAACTATAAAATTTGAGAATTGAACTTGTTGAATAATTCGGGAACTCAAACAAAAACCCAAACAAATTATAGTATTTTCGCCCTATGAAACTGGCAGTTTAAACTTATTCTTCATTTTCTTGTCTGAGAAACAACCATCGATTCAATTATGACTAATGACCAGCAAATACTGGACAATCTGAAGGATCCTGCAAAAAAAGAGATTGCATTCGGACAACTAATTTCCAAATACAAGGAAAGGTTGTACTGGCACATTCGGAAAATCGTATTGAATCACGATGATACTGACGACGTTCTCCAAAACACCTTTATTAAAATCTGGAATGGACTAGATTCGTTTAGGGCCGAATCGAATTTGTTTACCTGGCTCTACCGGATTGCAACCAACGAATCAATCACTTTTTTGAATCAGCGTAAACGCAAAATGATGTCGAGCCTGACGGATGAAAACGAGTACCTGGTAAATAATCTGGAAAGTGACAGTTATTTTGATGGCGATCACTGGCAAATGCTGTTGCAGAAGGCCATTGCTCTTTTGCCTGAAAAACAAAGAATCGTTTTTAACATGAAATATTTTGATGAGATTAAATATGAAGAAATGTCTGAAATTCTGGAAACGTCAGTTGGTGCATTAAAAGCTTCATACCATCATGCAGTTAAGAAAGTTGAAGAGTATGTTAAGTTACACGAAACACGAATTGAATCGTAGTGGAATATTCAATATTACTATATGAAAATACTGATTTTATTGGACATCCAATAAAATAACAAGTTCTGAAATTAAACTATTTGAAAGTAAATATGTCAAAGCTATATATTTGAAGATCATGCATAAAGAAGAAAATAAAAAACCCGAATTCATGAAACGGCCCGAAACAAATCCATTTCGAACTCCGGAAGGCTATTTCGACACTCTTGAAGATCGGATTATGAAAAAAATCCAGCTTCCGGAAAAAAGGAAAACAACGTCTGCTAAGATTATTCGCATTCTTAAACCTGTTGTAGGAATAGCAGCTAGTCTCACGCTGGTGTACTTTTTAATTGGTTATCCGCATTTCAGAAGTAATTCCAATTCGAAAGTGGCATCTACAAACACACTCACACAAAAAGAAGATTCGATTCTAAACTTTTCATTGATTGACGAAAGCACATTGGTTAATGCAATTTTTTCAGATGATGAAAGTACGGTTGCCGATATTAATCCAGACGATATGGTGGCATATCTTTCATCTCGGTATAATGAAGTTGAAATATATTCTGCAATACAAAATTAACTAATCATGAAAAAGCTATTCCTGATAAGCATTCTGTCAGTATTCACTTTTGCCATGGTAATTGCGCAGGACAAAAGTGGCCCAACATCCAACATATTTGAAAAGATTAAAGCTGAAAAAATTTCTTTTTTCACTGAAAAACTTAATTTGACACCTTCTGAAGCACAGGTATTCTGGCCTGTTTATAATGAATTTGAAAAGAAAAGATTTGATCTTCAACGAGATATTCATGATTTTGAACGCATTCCAGATGACAAATTTGATAGTCTTTCTGATGCAGAAATAGAAAAAATGATGAATAATTACATCAATTCTTTCGAGCAGGAAGCTCTGTTGCTAAAAGACTATAATAAACGATTTTTAAAAATATTGCCAAAGGTAAAGGTACTAAAGATGTATCGCACTGAAAATCAATTTAGAGGTCATCTTTTAAGAGTTTACAAAAGGGGTCAATAGGGGGATTCATAAAAAAGGCTGGTTAACCAGCCTTTTTTATTTTATAACAAATACTTTCCTCTTTCCAGAAAGTCTATTGTTTTATTTATTCCAACATACATTAAAGTATCTTCGCTAACAAACGAAACTATCTTTCGATAATCAGCAACAAACTTTTCAAGAAAATCGGATGTTTTTGCGGGCCGCCTAAATTCAATTGCCTGTGCCGCATTATACAGTTCGATAGCTAAAATGCTATAGATATTTGTGGCTACCTTCAGTGCCTTTGTTGCGGCATTTCCTCCCATACTTACATGATCCTCCTGTTCGTTTGACGAAGGAATTGAATCAACAGACGCAGGTGTGCTAAGCTGCTTATTTTGGCTAACTATAGATGCAGCAGCGTATTGCGGAATCATAAATCCTGAATTCAATCCTGGATTTGCTACCAAGAATTCCGGAAGTTGACGATCCCCAGAGATTAAGCGGTAAGTTCTCCGCTCCGATATGCTACCAATTTCAGATAAAGCAATCGCCAAAAAATCGAGTGACAATGCCAGTGGTTCACCATGAAAATTTCCTCCTGAAATAATCAGATCATCATCCGGAAAAACAGTCGGATTATCAGTTACCGAGTTAATTTCCGTTTCAACCACACCGGCCACATAATTTACGGCATCACGCACTGCACCATGAACCTGCGGAATACAACGAAACGAATATGGGTCTTGCACGTGTGCCTTGTGACGACTAATTAATTCGCTTCCATCCAGTAACTTTCTGAAGTTTTTGGCCGTTTGAATCTGTCCAGAATGTGGCCTGATTTCCTGAACTTGTGACATGAATGGTTCAATCAATCCATCGAAACTATCGAGCGACAAAGCACCGATTATATCAGCATAATCCAATAATCTGAAAGCCTTCAACAAAGTAAATACTGCATGTGCACTCATAAACTGAGTACCATTCAACAATGCTAACCCTTCCTTCGCTTGTAATTTTATGGGCTCCCACCCCATCTGACTTAATACTTCAGAAGCAGGTTTTCTAATTCCGTGGTGGTACACTTCTCCCATTCCGATTAAGGGCAGAAATAACTTAGCCAACGGAGCTAAATCGCCACTGGCTCCAAGCGAACCTTGCTCGCAAACAATAGGCAAAATATCATTATTAAATAAATCCAGAATACGTTGAACAGTGATTAATTGAACAGCAGAATTACCTCTTGACAAAGCATGTGCTTTCAATAAAAGCATTAGGCGAACCACATCCGAAGGAATTTCAGGACCAAGATTACATGCGTGTGAAATAACCAGGTTTTCCTGTAACTTGCTCAAGTCATCTTTTGAAACCTCGATATTACAAAGTGCTCCAAACCCAGTATTAATTCCATACAACGGACCATCTGTTTCACGAATTTTCCGATCAAGAAAATCCTTACTTTTCTGTATTAGAAGTTGTGACTCTTCTGAAATAACCAACATTTTCCCTTGTTCCAGAATTGCCTCTATTATCGGGTAAGTTAATTTATTGGGTGATATAAAATGAATTTCTCTTTCCATGAGATTTTTGTTTTTGATGATTGGGAAATGTCCAATATCGAATATCGGACTAGAAATAAAGAATAGGAAAACTCCCGAATTCGGATAACTTCATTCAAGGAATAACCTGAATTTTGGAACTTGGAATTAAAGAGAAACTCAGGGACAACGAATGTCGCCCCCTCTGGATTTTGAAAACCGATATTCTTTAAGCAATTGAATCATCCCCTGAATTTTCAAGGAAGTAACTCAAACAAATTCTATTCTGAAAGGATTTTTATCAGTTCCTGAACGTCAACCAACTGTTGATCGCCTGAAAGCATATTTTTGAGATTGATTTTTCCTTGCGCCATCTCGTTTTCGCCGACAATAGCCACAAATGGAATTTTTTTATTGTTGGCCCAGGTCATTTGTTTACCCATTTTGCTTCTATCCGGAAAAATCTCAGCATTGATTCCAGCCTTACGAACAGCAGCCAAAACCGGTAAACAGAAAGCCTCCTCAGCTGATCCAAAATTCACAAACATTAATTTGGTCGAATCGGCTGTGGCTGCCGGAAATAAAACCAGTTGAGTTAAAACATCGTAAATACGATCGGCACCAAACGATATACCAACGCCCGAAACATTGGGCATTCCAAAAATTCCGGTCAAATCGTCGTAACGGCCGCCACCACAAATGCTGCCCATGGCAACATCTTTGGCTTTTACTTCAAAAATGGCTCCTGTATAATAATTTAACCCACGAGCTAAAGTCAAATCCAGCTCAACTTCGGTAGTCAATTCCAAAGGTTCCAGATATGCAAATAAGGTACGCATTTCGGCAATTCCTTTTGCACCAATTTCAGATTGACCAATGGCCAATTCCAACTGATTCAATTTCTCTGAAACAGAACCCGACAAATGCAAAATCGGCTGAAGTTTATCGACAGCTAATTGCGGAATCCCCTTTTCAAGCAATTCTTCGTTCACCTTTTCCAGACCAATCTTATCCAATTTGTCGATGGCAACAGTAATGTCAACAATCCGGTCTTTTTCGCCAATTACTTCCGCAATTCCGGCCAGAATTTTACGGTTATTAATTTTGACGACCGTATTGATTTTCAGTTTTGAGAAAACCTGATCTACAATTTGCACCAGTTCCATTTCGTTGAGCAACGAATCGCTGCCAACAATATCCACATCGCATTGGTAGAACTCACGGTAGCGGCCTTTCTGCGGGCGGTCGGCACGCCAAACCGGCTGAATCTGGTAACGTTTGAAAGGAAATGAAATATCGTTTCGATACTGTACCACGAAGCGTGCGAAAGGGACTGTTAAGTCGTAACGTAAACCTTTCTCAGAAATTTTATTGGTCAATCGAATGCTGTTTCGTTCAAGCAATTCATGATCGGAAGGGGCAGCTGCAAAATCGCCTGAATTCAAAATTTTAAACAGCAGTTTATCGCCTTCTTCGCCGTATTTGCCCATCAGTGTTGATAGGTTTTCCATCGCCGGAGTTTCGATGGGTTGAAATCCGTACAAACGAAAAATACTTTTGATGGTATCGAAAATATAGTTCCGGTTGGTCATTTCAGCCGGTGAAAAATCGCGGGTTCCCTTTGGGATTGAAGGTTTCTGTGCCATGGTTATATCTTTCTGAAGGCGCAAAATTAAGGAATTTCAACACAAACCCACAAAGGAATCTACTTTTATCGGTTATAATATTGATTAGTCAGATTTTTCAGATATTCTTCACAACCCAAATCACCTTCTTTTGGCGCCCAACTGGCAAAGTTTTTATCATCCATTGGCAAGTACGGACCATCTTTCACTTCGTAAACTACCGAACCAGATTCGAGTGCAAGTATAGAATGCCACATTCCTATTGGAATTTCAACGGCGAAGTTTCCCTTTTCCTTATTGAGCAAAATAAAATCAGTCGGAGTTCCTGAATTATCAAAGAATACCACTACCAAACTTCCATGCAACACAATAAAAACTTCACGTTTATCAGGATTTTCATGCTTATGTGGCTGAATGTATGTTCCCGGCTCAAAAGCGTTCAGCATCCGGTTAATCGGATCTGCCAAATCGTCGTGGAAGTTGTGATTAATACGACCTCTGGCCGATTTTTTAGCCTTTCCAATTACATCATTGAGTAGTTCAGGAGATACTATTTTAATCATACTTAGGAATAATAAGTCCGAAACGTATACCGCCCCGGACTTTGTTCTTTATCATTTAAAATTATACTAATCTTTTACCAGTTTCTTGTATTTCACCCGATGCGGACCGGCATCACCCATCCGTTTCTTGCGATTTTCTTCATAATCGGTAAATCCACCTTCGAAGAACACCACTTTCGAATCACCTTCAAATGCCAGGATATGTGTAGCAATGCGGTCGAGAAACCAGCGGTCATGCGAAATAACAACAGCACAGCCGGCAAAGTTATCCAACCCTTCTTCCAAAGCACGCAAAGTATTAATATCTATGTCGTTGGTTGGCTCATCGAGCAACAACACATTTCCTTCTTCTTTCAGAGCTAAAGCTAAATGCAGGCGATTTTTTTCGCCACCAGAAAGATATCCGCATTTCTTTTCCTGATCTGCGCCACCAAAATTGAACCGGGATACATATGCTCTGGCATTCAATTGTTTACCGCCAACCATGATCAAATCGCTACCGCCGGTGATTACCTGGTAAACGGTCTTCTCCGGATCAATCGCTTTATGAGTCTGATCGACATAAGCCAATTTTACTGTTTCGCCTACATCGAAGGTACCTTTATCCGCACTTTCCAACCCCATGATCAGTTTAAACAATGTTGTTTTACCAGCGCCATTCGGGCCAATTACTCCAACAATACCGTTTGGTGGAAGCACAAAATTCAGATCCTCAAACAACAAACGATCACCATAACCCTTGGCAACCGACTCCGCAGAAATCACCCGTTCACCCAAACGCGGTCCATTTGGAATAAAGATTTCGAGTTTTTCTTCCTTCTGCCTTACGTCTTCGTTGATCAACCGATCGTACGCTCCCAAACGAGCTTTCGATTTAGCCTGACGGGCTTTGGGAGCCATGCGTATCCATTCCAACTCACGTTCCAGAGATTTGCGTCGTTTTGAAGCAACCTTTTCTTCCTGCTCCATTCGTTTCGATTTCTGCTCAAGCCATGACGTATAATTGCCTTTCCAAGGAATGCCTTCTCCACGATCTAATTCCAAAATCCACCCAGCTACATTATCAAGGAAATACCTGTCATGAGTAATACAAATCACAGTTCCTTTGTATTGCTGCAAGTGCATTTCGAGCCACTGAATCGATTCAGCATCCAAATGGTTGGTAGGCTCATCAAGCAACAAAACATCTGGTTCTTTTAAAAGCAAGCGACAAAGTGCAACCCGACGGCGTTCACCTCCAGAGAGTTCTCCAACCAACTGATCATCAGGTGGACATTGCAATGCATCCATAGCCCGTTCGAGTTTTGCGTCCAGGTTCCATGCGTCAAAATGGTCAATTTTATCCTGAAGAACTGCCTGCTCTTCATATAGTTTATCCATTACATGCTGATTTTCATAAACCTCCGGATCGCCAAACTTCAGGTTAATGTCTTCATATGCATTCAATACATCAACTATTTCCTGAACGCCTTCCTGTACAATTTCTTTTACTGTTTTCGAATCGTCAAGCTGTGGATCTTGTTCCAAATATCCAACAGTATATCCGGGCGAAAAAACAACATCACCAAGATATGAACTTTCAAGTCCGGCAATAATTTTCAACAATGTTGATTTTCCCGAACCATTTAATCCGATTATTCCAATTTTTGCACCAAGGAAGAATGATAGTGAAATATCTTTCAAAACTTGTTTCTGAGGTGGGTAAGTTTTACACACCTTGTACATGGAGAAAATTATCTTATTATCATCGCTCATATTTATTCATTTTAAGGTTAAAAAAATCAAAGGTACCCGTTCAACTATCCAAAGCTGGATATGAGTTACCAAAAATAGTGCTTTTTAATTATCAAATTCATTAGCTTTATAGATAAGAAAGTATTCTACTCAAAATAAGATTTGTGAAAGTATTAATTGTTGATGATAATCCTATTAATCAGAAATTTCTATACTACTCCTTAAAAAAGTATTATGAAATTGAAACTGCCGACAACGGACTAGAAGCAGTAGAAATACTTGAGGAAAATAACTTTGATGTTGTTTTAATGGATTTATCAATGCCTGTAATGGATGGAGCGGAAGCAACGCTACAAATCAGAAAATCGGATAAAATGAATAAACATGTTCCGATTATTTTTGTGACTACAAATGATTATGAACACGAAAGATTGCGTTGCATGAATAATGGTGGAAATGATTACCTAATTAAACCGGTTGATATTAATGAATTATTGACCTCAATTAACATCCAGCTCAGTAAAAGCAATTAATTTTTTTTAGAATAATCAAAAGGGATCCCAATACATCTGATTATTGCAATTCGAATAAGGTAAAAAAAAAGGCTGATGAATCATCAGCCTTCTTTCAATATCTAAAAATTGTTTATTCTTCAGTTTTTTCTTCAGGAATAACAGCTTCTTCTGTAGTTTCGACAGTTTTAACAACTTCTGGTTTAGCCGGTTTAACAACCGGAGCAGTAGCCTTTGGAGCTTCTACTTTTTTCTTTCCACCGCGACGAGATTTCACTGGTTTAGCCTTGCTTTCTTTGGCGGCCAACATGCTTTCGTTGAAGTCGACTAACTCGATAATACACATTTCGGCATTGTCACCAAGTCTATTTCCTGTTTTAAGAATCCGGGTATAACCACCTGGACGATCAGCTACTTTTTCAGCAACATCTCTAAATAACATTGCAACAGCTGTTTTGCTTTTTAGGTATTCAAATACTACCCTGCGTGAATGAGTCGCATCATCTTTAGCTTTGGTAATAAGTGGCTCAACATATATCCTTAAGGCCTTAGCTTTAGCTACGGTCGTTGTTATACGTTTATGAAAAATCAGTGAGTTGGCCATATTGGACAACATTGCTTTCCGATGAGCGCTGGTTCTACCTAAATGGTTGAATTTTTTACTATGTCTCATTTTTACTTATTCCTTATCAAGTTTATATTTACTGATATCCATCCCGAACGTCAAATTCAAACTCACCAATAAATCATCCAACTCTGTGAGTGATTTTTTACCAAAATTACGGAATTTAAGCAAATCGTTCCGGTTGTATGTGACCAGCTCACCTAAGGTTTCAACATCCGCTGCCTTCAGGCAGTTCAATGCACGAACAGAAAGATCCATGTCAACCAGTTTTGTTTTTAATAACTGGCGCATATGCAGAACTTCTTCATCAAACTCTTCATTTGCAAATTTCTCGTCTGAATCAATGGTGATTTTTTCGTCAGAGAACAACATGAAGTGATAAATCAGGATTTTTGCAGCTTCTTTCAGCGCATCTTTTGGATGAATCGAACCATCAGTTGTGATTTCGAAAACTAACTTTTCGTAGTCAGTTTTCTGCTCAACGCGGTAATTTTCGACAGCATATTTCACATTTTTGATCGGTGTGAAAATTGAATCGATCGGAATTACTCCAAACTCAGCATCGATCGGCTTGTTTTCAGCGCTAGGGACATATCCGCGACCTTTGTTGATGGTAATATCCATCTGCAATTTAACTTCAGGTTCCATCCGGCAAATAATTAATTCTGGATTTAAAACACGGAAGCCGGTCATAAATTTATTAATATCTCCGGCAGTAAACGTATCCTGTCCGGTAATTGAGATTGAAACCTTCTCGCTGTCAAAGTCTTCGACTTCACGTTTAAACCGGATTTGTTTCAGGTTAAGTATAATTTCAGTAACATCTTCCATTACACCTTTTACTGTTGCAAATTCATGGTCAACTTTATCAATTTTGACAGTTGTGATTGCATAACCTTCCAAAGAGGATAACAGAATTCTGCGTAAGGCATTACCTATAGTAATACCATAACCTGGCTCCAATGGACGGAATTCAAATTTACCGTACTTCTCATCGGTTTCAACCATTATAACTTTGTCGGGTTTTTGGAACGCTAATATTGCCATAATAATACTGAGTAATTGATTATTTAGAATACAACTCTACGATAAGCTGTTCTTTAATGTTTTCAGGAATTTCTGCTCTTTCAGGACGGGTTAAAAACTTACCTGACAATTGAGAGTTATCCCATTCCAACCATGCAAATTTGCTAGAACGACGAGAGTTCACTGAAGCTGTAATAACTTCAAGTGATTTTGATTTTTCACGAACACTAATAACGTCACCAGGACGAACAGTATATGATGGAATATTTAATACTTCACCATTTACATTGATGTGTTTATGCGAAACCAACTGTCGGGCAGCAGAACGTGTTGGAGCTATTCCAAGACGAAATACAACATTATCAAGGCGTGCTTCCAGAAGTTGTAACAGAACTTCGCCCGTTACTCCTTTTGATGCAGATGCTTTTTTAAACAAATTCGAGAATTGTCTTTCTAAAACACCATACATGTATTTTGCCTTTTGTTTTTCCTTTAGTTGGGTTCCATACTCAGATTTCTTACGTCTGCGGCTAGCTAAACCGTGAAATCCCGGTGGAAAATTTTTCTTTTCAAGCGCTTTGTCCGGTCCGAAAATTGGTTCACCAAATTTTCGGGCGATTCTGGATTTTGGTCCTGTATATCTTGCCATTACTGTTTTAATTTATTCGATTAAACACGTCTCCTTTTTGCAGGACGACATCCATTGTGTGGTAGTGGGGTAACGTCAACAATTTCACTTACCTGAATGCCAACGCTGCTTATAGCACGAATAGCAGATTCACGACCATTACCTGGACCTTTTACGTATACTTTTACTTTTCTCAGACCAAGATCATATGCTGTCTTGGCACATTCTTCAGAAGCTACCTGAGCAGCATAGGGAGTATTCTTTTTAGAACCTCTGAACCCTTTTTTACCGGCAGACGACCACGAAATAACTTCACCATTACCATTGGTCAACGACACAATGATGTTATTGAATGAAGAGTGAATGTGTGCCTGTCCGATTGCTTCAACGATAACAACTCGTTTTTTAGTAGAACCAGTCTTTTTTGCCATAATTCAAATATCAATTATTTAGTGGCTTTTTTCTTATTAGCAACAGTTTTTCTCTTTCCTTTACGTGTACGAGCATTATTTTTTGTGCTCTGTCCACGAACAGGTAAGCCTACACGATGACGAATCCCACGGTAACAACCGATATCCATCAAACGTTTAATATTCATCTGGGTTTCAGAACGCAATTCGCCCTCTACCTTGATGCTACCACTGATAGCTGCACGAATTGCAGCCAGATGATCATCAGTCCAATCCTGAACTTTGATGTTTTTATCTACACCGGCTTTTTCGAGGAGAGTTACCGAAAGATTGCGACCAATACCATAAATATAGGTTAATGCAATTTCTCCTCTTTTATTGTTAGGGATGTCAACACCACTTATACGAGCCATAAAATAAATTTTTTACAAAGTTAATTAATTATCCCTGACGTTGTTTGTACTTCGGATTCTTTTTGTTAATCACGTACAAACGGCCTTTCCTGCGAACAATTTTACAGTCGGCGCTACGTTTTTTAATGGATGCTCTTACTTTCATTATTTTGTGCTTTAGTTTTTATATCTAAAAGAAATTCTTCCTTTTGTCAGGTCATATGGCGACATTTCAACCTTCACTTTATCG